>LNAP01000017.1_pt1 | contig 146606 bp, 143 predicted proteins | sample 602601 | NCBI WGS metagenome assembly LNAP01 (sample SAMN02440304, study PRJNA202911) | soil metagenome | biome: Subtropical and temperate rainforests or woodlands; isolation source: soil samples (1 kg each in a 20% v/v slurry with milli Q water) were... ...
CTCTTTAGAGGGGATCGACTTTTTGGCAAAGTGATTCGAATAGTTGTTCAGAATTTTCTGTCTACTATATGGAATGAGTTTAATGCAACGCTAGTGATATCATATACAAAAATTAGGGAGTAAGCGTGGGCGTAGAACCGGAGCGTTCGTATGTCCTGGTCCGTGAAGCCATCGACTACCTCGGATTGAACACATAAGACGCCAAGCGCATCGCCGTTCACACGGATCGGCAAACCCACGATTGAACGATAATCGTCGGAAGGTTTTATGGCGCCGAAAAGCTCCGGAGATTTTGAGACGTCCGGAATATATATAACGTCCCCGCTCTCCATCACTTTTCCCGCAAACCCATCGCCTTTCTTTAATCTCACAGACCGGGCTGATCGCGCTGCGAGACGTATGTGATGCTCGATACGCAGCTCGTCGTCATATGCCTTGAACAGCGCAACCGATTTGTCGCTGTGATCCTTCTCCAAGCAAGAAATCGCCTCGGACAGAATGTTATTCATCATCTCGCTTCGCCATTGTTCGCCGGTATAGATCAGATAAGCGGCGGAGCCTAACAGCCGGCGTCCGTTCTCGTGGTGTCGAATAAGCACAGTCAGCTTCTTGGACATTGAGCGGATGATCTGCTCCTGTTTCAGCGCCCGCTCGTTAAGTGCCCGACCAAGATTGGCCGCCCGCGCGCTTTCCGAACGTGCTAGGCAAAGTTCCTGCTGCAAATCAGCTATTTGCTTCTGCAGATGGAGCGGGGCTTTGACGATCGTAAAAAGGGTTAGGAAAATCGGTAAATCCCAACTTGAGATCCTCCCCGCTTCCCCTCCAAATATCGCCGAAGAACCGGGTGAAGAATATGATCAGGAACGCCAAACCGGAATATTCGAACAACCGCCAAACGGTTACTGTATCGCTCCACGATTCCGGCAGCAATGCAGACACCGCTCCGATGAGGGTTGCCAAGATCAGGACGGTGAAGAGTCCGGCGGATGCGTAGCACACCCACACCTTCCAAGCCGGCATGACTTTCCTGCTGCCAGGATCGCGGTCGGTCTCGGTTATTAAAGGCTCCATCATGTGCTGTACCTCCTTTGCGCTCTCTTATTGGTCCATAAAAAAAAGAGGGAGCGAATTTATCCGCTCCCCCGACAGATGTTAGAAGTTAAAGGCGATTTGACCTTCGCCGACGTTGTAAGCCTTTTTGGTCTTCACGGCCGGCTTTCTGCCTTCCACCACCAGCTTTAATTGGAATTCTTCCTTCGTCGCTTCGGTCCGCTCGATGACAGGCTTGTTGGTCAATCCGAAAACCCATCTACGGAATTCCGCTGGTTCAGATGGCGCTTTCGAAGCGTCCCATGAAAGGATCGTCTCCTTCCCTGACTTCGTAAACCGTAAGCCGTCAATCCCTCGACTGACGTTTTGCTCGACATACTCAATCTGTTGCTCGAAGCGCGGGTAAAGATCAGCGGGGATAACGTCTGCCGCCCATTCAAGTAACACAGCACGGAACGATGTTCCTTTGAAGGCTGCCCCGGCAGAAACCGAATCGACCTCCGAAAAGGCGAACAACTCCAGTTCGCCCACTGGGTACACGTCGCTTATTGCCTTCTCGGGAGCGGACGACGCTTCGACGGTCAGCAATTCCCAAACCGCTGCCCCTTCCTCATCCGCTTCCTCATAGACTGGCACTTCGACAGAAGCAGCCGGAAGGAACTGACTGGCGTCGATCGTCATCTTTCCCCAAATCGATTCCGCGCTCTCCACGCCTTCGATGTTGTTGCCTACGAAACGCTTGGCGAGCTCGGTCGCAAGGCTTCCCCCGGACCCCTCGGTGAGTGCCGCAAGCCCTTCTTGCGAGAACTGTCCCTCCAACGCAAGCGCCGCGCTCATCTTCGCCGCCATAAGGTTAATCGCGAGCTCCTGCATGGTGTGCTTATATGAGGCGTATGTCGTCAAGCACTTGTTGGGCTGGCCGATCCGCCAGTGGCGACGAGAAGCTTGCCGGACGATGTTCAGGCGATAACCGGTCTGGTAGAAGTACAGCGAAGGGAATGTGAGGAGATCAAGCCCCGTGCTCACTAGGATAGGATTGCATAGCAGCACTTGGACTCCTTCACTCACGCGCTTCGCGATCCACTCTTCCCGCTCCGGCCCGTCAACATCGGACTCCAAAATCGCTGTTTTGATGCCTCTTTCCTCCAGCAGCATGGATAACCGCTGCAGCGTACCCAACTTCCCCGTGTACGTCGCATAAACGCCGACTTTTCGCCCGAGCTTCAGCTGCGAACGAACGAATTTGATCATCTGCAACTCTTTCGGGTAGAGCAGGCGATCGCTCAACCGGTACTTCTCTGGCACAATGCAATCGCCGGTATCCGGATGGTAAACCCCCTCAAAATTAAACGGAACGTCCGGATAGCTGAGGAGCGTATTGAGCAAGCTGCCAAGCAGCACCGATTGTCCTCCCGCAGCGAGCTCCTTCTGCACCGCTTCGCGAAGCAAATTCTCCACGGCGTTCAAGTTATTCTTGAGGTACCATGATGGAGCAAGCAATCGCATGCCCTTCTCGGGTCTCCGCTTTTTGCCTGGGCGCCGCACGATGCGCGTCTTGCATGAGACAAACTTTCGCTCGCCTTCGAGCGGAACGCTTAACGGCCCCTCTTTCAGTTCCGGCAGGACTTCGAACATATCGGCCATCTGGATAAAGACGGCAACATCGCTCAGCATGTCCGTGAACAGTTGCGGCGCGACGGCCGGCAGCTCCTTGATCGATGTGCTGCGTTTCGACTTGCCGTTGCTGGAGCTATTTAAGGCGCCATCATCACGGATCTTCGTCACTTTCTCGCGCACGCCGTACAAATCTATCCATTTGCCGACGTCGCCCCAGTTGAAGCCCATTTGCTTCAAGCGCGCCGGGCTCTCCAATAACGAAAAGGTTACGATGACACTGGAATCCTTTGATCAGCTCGGTTACGACGTGAGCCTGCGCATTAAACAGAGGGCGCTTGATCTGCTTCAGCACTTCAAGCGGCTCGTCCTTCCCAGGATGGTGGACAGGAACGTACTCCTCGTTCAGACGCCGGATCAGGTCCGCACCGAACAAACCCAGGTAATCCCCAATCGTCTCAATTTCCGCGAGTGAAGTCGGCTTGTTTTCCGCCCCCGCTTCAGCGACAATCTGCGCATCCGTTTCCAGGTTTTCTGCAACTACTGCGCTCATTACACCGCCTCCCTGTTCACGTCGTCTTCGACAAGCTGAATCGCACCGGTGCGGAGTCCGTACGACACGTATTCGTCCAGCACATCTTCGCCGGCCAGCAGTTCATACGCAACCAAGTTGCGATACTCGCCGGTGAAATCATGCACGTCGAGCGGTACAAGGTGCCCATCTCGAAGCAGCTGGTGATACAGATACGGGATCCACTCTTCCAGCATGGGGGTCTCGTAATAGGAGTCCACCGCCCAGAAGAGCTTTTGGTGAATATTCCCGTCCCATGCAAAGATGCAGTAGCCTTGATCCTGTCGAGACAAAGCCCTATCGCTCGCCACGATACCCGTGACCAGTGTTTCATCTTCACGTTGGGAAAGGTGCTTGTACTTGCCGAAAGGCTTGACGTAAAAGGAAGAACGATCGTAGTCCTTTTCACCGATGCGCGGTGCGTGGAATAGCCGGAACGACACATCCTCCGCCTTCCTGGAATGATGGAATTGAGCAAATACCGCCTGCACACGCGAATCAATGTCGATGAAATTGGTGTAGACGAGATAATTGTTCTTCGATTCCGGGTCCCGCTTCGTGACTACGAGCGAACAGTGAACCTTTACATAGACGTCTTTGTGCTTAAACTCCATAAAGCGCATGTCTCTATTGCCTCCTATTCATAATTTCGATCAGCCCTGGATCGTCCGGATGTTGCCGAATCGGTCAACCGTTCGGAACGTGATCTTGAACGTTTCCCGCTCCGTCTCGATCGTTTCGTTCGCCGTCTTCTCCACATCCGTCGTGACCGCTTTCTTCACGATCCCTTTGAGGACGTGCAGCAGTTCGCCGTGCCCGACCTTACCGTTGAGCCGTCCCGACGCCATCCGTAGCACCCGGTGCATCTCCTTGTCTGGAAGAAGCGGCTGCAGCTTTATGCCGGCGCCTTCGGGGTCGTCCATTCCATGGCTTTCCGCGAAAGGGATGAGTTCACAGAGACGTTCTTCACGTGATCGACGTCCATCAACATGGATCGGAAATACTTTGGCGTCACGTTCCCCGGCGGCACCTTGTAGATCGGCTCTTCCGCAAGCGGAAGTCGCTCCAGCTCGTCTCCTTCCTCCATCAAGCTCAGTATCCGTTGAACCTCCGGCCGATCGACAAACTTCACGGATCGCTTGCGACCGAACGCGTAGACTTGCCCGAATGTATCGTCATGCGATTGATACACGCGAATGTCATCCAGGTTGGTCACGAGCAGCGTCACAATGTCCTTCGTCATGCGCCGGCGCGGAATGTTGTAGACGAGAATGCCGTCCACGGACAAATACTGAATGATGTGGCGCAGAAATACCTTTTCTTTACGCTCGCTCTTGGAGTCCTCCGATTCCGAATCGTCATCGTAGGGAGGGTTGAGGTAAATCAGTCGGAAATAATCCTTCGTAATCCGGCACTGCTCATACCCGCCAAACAGCGCTTGATCGATTCTTCCGCGAAGCTCCAAATACTTTTCTTCATTCGGCTCGATGCCGAACGTTACCGCCTTCGACCCGTCCGTGAGGACTTCCAGCGCTCGCCCGCTGCCGGCGCAAAAATCTGCCACCGAGAACGGCCGTTCCGGGAACTGCAAGAGGCTTCGAACAGCCAACATATCCTGTTCGGTGGTCTCGAAATTCCCCATCCGGATTTTGTTCCTCATCACGCGGTCGAACATGCCCTTCATGTTGTCGGTCATCTCTATCAATCCTCCCATCTCCTTATTTAGTCACCGAACAGTTCTCCGTGGAAATAAATGAGGGGCACAACACGGTGTTGTGCCCCCTCTTAATTTTGAGGAAAGTATTGGTTTATTGGTATTATACACCATTGCTTTGGAAAGTAAATAGCTAGATATTCATTCGCTTATAAACTTCTCAAATTCACTTTTAAGCCAATGCTGATTCTGATATGCAATATACTGTTCCATCCGAATCAGTAAATCAACCAATTCTGGCTTGGTTAACTGCATATAACGCTGTCTGACTCGATCTATGTCGCGATCCTGTTTTATGTGCTTGAATGCATCGAGATCATCGTCTAAGGGCTTGTATGAGCGTTTGCGAGGCTTGTATACCTTAGTTGTTCTGTGCTTAAGAAAATGGTTGTGAAGTTCTTGATTCTTACGGATTGTATTTTGGTGTATGCCTATTCCGTCTGGATCAATTTCTTTTGATTTCTCCGAAACAGTCCGGAACGAAACAGATTTACCCTCTTTAATAAGTGCATTGATTGCTTTTACTCTAAGTTCTAATGAACGGTTCTTCCTCTTGTCGTATGATGCTTGAAGCCATTCCAGTTCATTTGTTTGAGGAGATGCGGATTTCTGGTGCATAAGTCTCATCCTTTTGAGATTTCTCTATCAGTTGGATCTCCTTAAGCTCGTTTTTAGCTCTATTTTTTGCTATCTTCATCTTCTTTGCTTCAAGGAGTAAACCCAACTGCTCAAATCTTTTTTCACTCTCGTCTGCCCAATTATAAAAGGCAGTTATTTCTTCTTTAAACTCCGGTCGTGGAACCTTTGCTCCACATCCGACACAAGCCATTTTAGTCGGGCATACCGAATCAATAGTACATATCCCTCCCACAACCTTTGACATGGTACCGACCTTTTCTCGGTAATCTTCGTAAAGTGTTTGTAGCTTCTTTTTCTGTCGGCGTAATGTGGAGAATTCGTCGTACTCGTTGGCAGTACCAACCTTATATTTGCACCGACAATAGCTTAATCGATCCCGTACAATGGCGGCGATTAGGCTCTTTTTATTTAAAAGAGGTTTTGTAAGAAGTATTAACAAACTGATAATGTTCAGTCTTTACGAGGTTCGCCATTCTCATTAGGGAATGCAACAAATTGTGTATCGGAATTCATATATTGAAATGAGTATATTGAGCCTACTGAAATTTATCAATAGCTGTTTGAAAAATACTCCAAGTTCAAGTTCCAAAAACATTTCCGGAACTGTATGAATTGATAGGGGTCGTGTGAAGTTGGGAAAATGGAAAAATATAATAAAAATAGGTTTAAAGAACTATTTTTCTAATTTAGCGTAACATTCGATAATGTTAGACTGTCTTGTTTGGTGAATGGGATTTCTGAGAGGGGAGATAGAAATGTAGATCAATAATCAGTTTTAGCGATCTCTTATTTGTACGCTTTAATCACTGTTTTTTGGAACAAAATACCGATTTGGGAATTGGGAGGAATACGTATGAGGAGAAAGGTTTTTATCTTATCTATCGCAACAGTTCTAATGTTATCATTTTCAGCAATTACTTCTGCTGCCAGTTCGGTAGCTTCTCCAGAAAAAGATAAAGAAAACGATCAGCTCCAAAGAACTTTTTGATATAAACAAAGGGCTCTCAAAATTTTCTGAATACAACAGTGAGGGTACTAAAATTACCCAAACATATATGGATGAAGAATTAGGCAAGGTGATAATTGAAGCTGCGAGTATGTCAGATGCAACAAAGAATAAGTTACTCGGGCTTTATAAAGATGCAGTGGATATCCGCATAAATAGTGCATTTCAAGGAACTGAAAAGACATTTACAAGAACAGATAACTTTGGAGTATTGGGCGGCGGTATAGCAATTAATAATTCCAGTTGTACGATGGCTGCTACGGCTACAAAAGGCACTGATCGATTTATCGTAACAGTAGGTCATTGCTTAACAGGTAACGGTACATCTACTGTATATCAAAATTCTACTGCAGTCGGCGTCGATTGGGCAAAGGCAGTTTCTCATGATATTGGTTTGATAAAGGTGACTGCTTCCGGACGTTGGATAAGTAATAAAATATTGCGAACATCTCCCAATACAGCTTACGACGGGAAATATACTAAGGATACTGCATACGGGCCAAGTTCAGCCGCATACGCAACAAAAATTTCCTATTTCAGCTATTATTGGCCGGACTATAGTCTATATACATCCGATACTAACTACTAGTACAATAAATACTGCCGGGAGTATATTTTCTCGGCGGTATTATCTTTTTAATAAACTTTTTTTGATTTATATGTAGTATAATATGTAAATGATTGGGGTTTGGAGACATGATCAGATTACTTGTGAATGCCCTATCTTTGGAAAGAGGACAAAAGAAAGTTTTCGTAGTTTTTTCATTAATTATGTATTCGTTCTTACTATTCGGCTGCAGTTCCTCGGAAAAGGTGGATAAGGGCATGAATGCAAACACGATCACAGGTTATATAGTAAAAAATGAAAATACACGCTTGCTTGTCGTTTCACAACGACCATATCGGGATAATTATTACGAAACAATATGGGTTACAAGTAAGGATGCAGCTAACTTTACAGTTGGACAATTAGTGGAAGTACAATTAAAAGGCGAGATACAAACATCTAATCCAGCACAGGGAGTATCTGAGAAAATAAGCATAATCAAAATGGATGCAATTCCTGGTGCACACAAAACAAAAGAAGACGTATTAAAAGAAGCTCTACCGAAACTACAAAATGTAGAGGTTCCTATAGTTAAAGATATAACATTTTCGAATGACAAAAATAAATGGACTCTTATATTCTTCGATTCTAAAAATGTAGATCATAAGGTAACTGTAGATATTGACGATTAAACATGAAAGGCTATTACGGCCGCCTGTATGAGTCTGCCCACATTCGGGGCAGTACCATCGGTAAATTGGGATATGAAACAACCGGTGTTTGGTTACGGCGGTTCGGATATACCGGCCATGCTTGTGGAGAGTCCGCCGCTTGCAGGCGTCGTTCTCGCAGGTAAAGACAAGATCAGGCTGTTTTTGCCCATGCCGCGAAGCCGCATTGAAACGTAAAGAACAAGGAACTGGCTTCGGCTCTATTGCGGCGGCCGACCGTTACCACAAGTGCGAACAGCCGATTCGTCGTCTCCCACCGCACGAATTAGCCGAAATTTTTCTGCTGGAAGAGACGCGCAAAGCCCGGCATGGATTTCGTGACCTGCTGAAGGAGGGAGCGCCGTGATTCGCTCATTTTTCGGATGGCACAATACCCCGTTTACGAAAGAAATCCCGACATATGAGTTATACCCGTCGGCTACGTTTCAGGAGTGCGTGGCAAGGCTCAATTATATGGCCGCGACCCGCTCGTTTGGACTCGTGACCGGCGAGATTGGCGCCGGAAAGTCCACCGCCATTCGGGCCTTAAGGGATGGTTTGGACCAGACGAAATACCGATTCATGTATCTATGCGATTCGTCGCTCGGGCCTCGCGACTTCGAAATAGTCAAAAATACGAAAGTATGGTCGCACTGTTGGATCTCTACATTGTTCTCATGGAGGTCAACCCTCCCATGTCTTACATTGCGCTGATTCCCTATTATTTGGAGTTCCCTCTTGAGCTTCTCCAGCAAGCAAAAAGGCATTTTGATCCAAATTAAATCGAATTAATTCGTAAACATCTTCCCAGATGAATGTCATTGGTGCGGTCAGCAGCTTCAGTACATTTTTGTCATTTTGCAGATTCGTAGTCTATCACCACCTTTAATGGAAATGTTCAGTTGGGAATGAGATTATGTTCTTGTCACTCGACATTTTATTTAGTATAATAACTCGCAAATTTTGTTGAAGTTTTTAATATTCGAATCTTAAAGCATTGTTTCTTCCAAATTTGGGTTTGATAAATCAATTTCTATCGTAATGGACTACCGGGTATATATACAAGCAAAAGTTAAGTACCGGACGTATGTATATAATGTAATAAAAAGACATTCAGAAGGGAGTGTTTGAGTATGGGAGCAATAGGATATGGTGGGGGTAGTTGTGCAGGTTATGGCGGTATGACAAGCACAGCTGCTATTTTGGTTCTGTTTATTCTTTTGGTAATCATTTCAGTAACTTTTGCATGGTAATTCGTTAATCTAAAAAAGGCTTCGGGGCCACCCCGCAAGCCTTTTTTCAAACATACCTGGATCCCCTTTATATGGAAAATGAATAGTCGGGAATCATCTCCTTTTAAAAAAAAGTATTAACTGGCTGTTGTTTATTCTTTTAATTGCTTGAAAACTCCTTGTTAGGACAAATCATTCTTTACAGCTTATGCAATTCAATCACACAAACTGCTTTGCCTCGTTGTTGATCCTGCCAAACAAAAAGAGCTGATTTGGTTTTGGTGCGCTTTCTTGATTAAATTATCTTAACGTTTATAAAACTTAACTGCTACATGATAGCGTTAGCTGTGGAGGCCCCCCTCCAACCGGGGGCGATCACGATAGAGACCGATCGGGATTTGGATCAGGCTGGTTTTTTCTTGCAGAGCCATTTTATAGATCTCATCACAATAACTCGCATTAAATCCGAGCAGTGGGCGCCCTCCCATCCCGATGGCGGACGCCGCCAACAATAAGCGTTGGACGAGCATACCCGCTTCCATCTGCTGGATACGATATCCTCTGTACCCTAATGCTGTTTTGAAGTAATCCTTTTCGCCAGCCACATGCAGGCAGAGCGGTACTTGGAACAGATTGACGTTATCCAAGGACATTCCCTGCTGCAACTGCAACCGATGATCTCCGGGAAGTATCCGGATCAGTGCATGATTTGCGCTGTCATAGCGGTAAGCGCCATTCGGAACACCTTCCACGTTATACAAACAGGCGTACAGGGAGACGCGGGGCTCAGATTTTTCATGCGGCATTTCCAAATCATTGCGATACGAGAAGGAACCCATCGCCTCTTGCAAGAGAGCGGCCAATTGGGGTTTTGTTACCCTGCTCAAAATGAAATCTGTCTCCGGCGAATACCGTTTTCGGCAGATCGACGCCAGATCATACGACAACCGTTTCACACGGGGCATATATGCCATCTGAATACCGTTACCAATTTTCTGTACCGCGCCGATCTGTCGAAACGATTCCGATGAATCCATCATGGACGCTTCGTTCATCTTGATTATCATGGGGAACTCCTTGACTCTTTGGGATCGCTCGTAGCGATCATGTCGGACGGCCGGCAACTCCCGGCACAGCTCGGCAGCCAAGGCGTTCTTTGTTCTATCGTTGTCAATATTAAACCAAGTAATCAAAGGCTCCGTCGATAGCGGAATCACCGCATATACGCTCTCCTCCCTATCGGAAAGCCCAAGCAGATGATTAACAGCCCGATCAAGAAACTGGAAATACACCCCTGATGCGAAACCGAACCGTTTTGCCACTTCAAGTAATTGCCCGATCAACACGCCGGTATCCAGCCCTTGCAGACGATAAGCAAAGTTATTATATTTAAAGAAGTTTTTCCAAAATACAGACGATATAAAAACAGTGCCAAAACAAGCCGACAGATCACAGCGGTTGCCAAGAGCCTGGGCCAGATATGAATCAAAATCACCTTCGCGAAGCATTACCAAGCGGTGGTGCGCCGCATCATAATGATAAAGTCCTGCAGGAATATCCTTTGTCTTCAGATATACATATACTTCATTAGGATACAAACCGCCACCGGATGGGACAAACCTCCGGTACATTTGCAAAGGGCCAGCCGATTGTCCTAAGGTGTTCGCGGCAGGGTATGAATGGCTGAATTGCGTGAGCCCGAATACGTACCAGAGAAAATGACCGATGCAGGTCAGATCGGTTTTGGAAGGCAATTCCCTGACTTCAAGCGTCAGCGATACTTCCGGGGATAAGGGAAAAGCTGACAACCCGCGATAGAGCTTATATTTAAGTGGCGCGTCTTCCCAATCCACCTCCCAATCAGGCGGTCTGGACGCGTAGGTATCCGCATGAAGATTGTGTAGAAATGCTTCCAGACTCATCCTTCTCCCTCCTTAGGCGGCTTATGGAAACGGATGCGGGTGCGGATTGAGTTGTTCCTGGAGCAACGGCCCCTTCGCATATCCGAGTTCCGCAGGTACCTGCAATACCCTCTCCAGCCCTGTTACACGGGTGAGGTGATGACCGAATGTTATCGGCAGCATCCCTGGAATCAACACCTTTACACAGTGCAGTCCGTTACGTGTCAATTCTGGTGTGGACTGGTCCACGACGATTACATCGAGTTTCAACTGGCGGAACACTTGAAGAATGCGCAACAGGTCTTCGGTCAGATCCGGTTGTTTCGGTGTCAGCTTGAATTCCTCCTCGAAAGTTCGCAGCGGCCGGTTTTCCTCCAGCAAAAACTGCAGCCGCTCCTCCGCTTCCGGCAAGCCGTACAGCATGGAATGATCCTCCATTCCCCGCACCAAGGAGGGATCGTGGAACATTTGCTCATATTTCTCACGGTTCGCTTCGAATTTCTCGTCAAGCGTGAGCATCATCCCCGACAATTCATGAACCGCGCTTTTCGCCGCCCGCACCGGATCCAAATGCGCTCCAGCCGCACAAATAAGATTCACTCCCTTCGGTTTCCTGTTTTTCGCTAAAGCCCAAATGCTTGGGATTCCATTCTCCATAGTCGCGTTATATAAAAACAGGTCAAATCCCGCCACGGATTTCAAACGGTTGACCATAAGCTCCAATTCTAGGTCGCCCGCGGAAAAAGGGTCAAGACGCGGAAGTGGCAGCTGCGCGTACCAAGTCAGCAGGAACGAATCCCGCTCCACCACTTCCATAATGCCGTAGAAAATGGCCTCCTCCAGGCTTCCACCTAACGCGCAGCCGTTGGATGTTTCATAAATAAATCCTTGTCCGCAGCTTGAACTGTAATAGGCGAGTATTTGGGGAACCATGATCGGACTGTCTTGCAACAACGAATATCCCCATACCCAATCGATTTGTTGGTCAGGTTCAAACGGTTTAAAAGGAAACCCAGGCCGCACATACTGTTCCTTCGAGTACAAGCCTACAGTGACGGGATCAAGCGCTTGATCCGCCAAATTGCGGTAACTGTCGCGGATCACCGTCCGTTTTCCACGAGGCGTCATGCCGCTGTATCTCTCCAAACCTTCCATAATGGCAGTCAGCTCGCTTTCCGCATAGGAATTCGTTCTGCCTGACGTTGCTTCGTCCCGCTCAAACATCGGAAGATTTACACTCACATCGGCAAATGGCGACACAAAATCAACCATTTTTCCATTCAAGAAACCGGTCTTATAATCCAGATAGTCTTCGACCAGAAAACCCTTTAGATCTTTCAGGGAACGGCAACGATAGCTGCCATCGCTGGTCTTCGGACTAGACTGTAATGAAATCCGGGCCGCTGCCCGTGAATCGTCGGGCAAACAAGAGCAAACCGGACAAAGCGGATCCGGCAGAAAGAAGTGGCTTGTGCACTTCAGCGTCTTCATATCGATGAAGAACACCCGTTTCTCCGAACGGGATCGATGGCCTTGCAGCACCTTCTGCGACTCCGCCACGAGAAGGTGCGTCATGTGTAATAAACCTGTTCGCGATGCCCATGCGTCGCACGGTATTCCCCCGTCCTCCGCCAGACGCTGCTGCAGCTTCCACATCTCCTTGCGGTCACGCCCAGCCATGAGTCGCCGGGTGTCGGCGCATTGAGAGCACCCCGCCATATCCGGACGGACCAGCGGCCCGACCACGCCTTCGCCGAACGCAACGAAACCTCGCAGCCAGGGAATACCCGCTGACTTCATTACCTTCTCCGCCTCACGATGAACGGAAGGATGCCAAGCGTCGTGCAGCACCAAAGCCAAATCCGCCGCTTTCGATGCTCCTGCCTTGAAATTGGCCAGACGCAAGATCTGGTACAGGTCTGCCAGTTCCCGGCACACAAGATCAGACAACACACCTTCTCCGACAACCGCCACGATTGCGCTCATCTGGATTCCCCCTCCCGCAGCACCACCCCAAACACTCCTCCCAGTGTCTCCCTCAAAAACGGTTCCACCGCGAGATCCACGGCCAAAAGATGCTTGCCGTTCGTTTTCAAGATCTCCAGAGCTTCCTCCAATATCTGCAATTGTGTTGTTTCTTCAGTGGGAGGGATTTCAAGGCGAAGCGGAATCTCTGCGCTCAGGTTCACAGATGAAGTCTCCAGTACTTGCACCTCATGCCATGCAGTTTGATTTTGCAGCTTTTGAAGTGCCGCTTGCAGTGTTTTCCTGAGCGCCATTGTCTTATTCAGACTGACAGTCCCATACCAGCGATCGCCTGTACCGACCCATACCACTGGAAATCCGTATACTTTTTCTCCTAGCCCAATAATTGGCGCACCCTGCATTGTAGTTAATGACTGCAAATAAAACCGGCTTCTTTCATCTTCCACCTTACTGAACTCCACCCGATTGACAGTTGGCTTCCGTACTGTTTGCTGTCTGCCCAGCTGTTCCGCCAAACAGGCTTGCAATCCACGGCTAACGCTTTCCGCCACAGTTTCACCCACTCCCACGCCGACAAATTCTTTCGAGTCTACGAGCACCTCAGCCAATCTGAAAACATAGGCTTCAATCCCGGCAAGTCCCGCTTCCCTCCGCGCTTCCTCATGCGTCAGTCCTGAACAGATTTTGACCGGCAACAAGTCGGCAGGCCCCTCTGACAAAGGGTCAACCGCCTGAACACGGCACTGAGAGAGCGGAAGTTGCTTCAAATCCCCCTCCTCCCATATATGGAAAATCCCCGTTTGTGCAGATGTCAGTCTACTGAAATATGGAAACAATTCGTTCGAAACTCTTCCGCCAGAGCTCTCCGCAAGCCGCAAGTCCAAATCTTGAACCCAATCGGATGCTCCCCCCGGCCGCCCGTTAACCAAAGGATGCAGCTTGTAAGGATGCCAGCTCCCTTCCAACGTCTCCAAATCAAGCAGAAAGAACGAATTCTTCAATTCCGGATCAATCACTCCAGTAAACGTCTTAAACCATTCGAAAACGATCACATTTGCGAGCATCGCTCCTGCGGTAGATGAGAAGTTGTGCAGCTCCGCATCCTTGTAAACTGCGGATTGATGTATGCGGCGCAACGCCGACTCCCAGCACCCTTCAAACTCCGGATGTATGAGCGGTCCCGCCATCCCTGCCTGATGCAGGCACATAGCAGGAAGAAGCACCTTCTTCTCCTCTTTGCAAACCGTATGAAGATGCCGCAGTTCTTCAATGTCTCCGTCTTGAGACACATATAGAATCGATTGGAAAGGTTGCACAACGTTTCGCCAAGCATTTGCTCCCTCTTTTTGCAGAGTCACCTCTTCTATTAACACTTCGGGATCCGTTTTGCGGGCTTGTTCTGTCAATTCCGTCAACCGCTGTCGATTGGTCGGCATTGAATCCGTAATCAGCACTTGGAATTTAGGCAATCCAGATTCGATTAAGGCAGAAACTAAGGAAACTAAAAACGGGCCGGATCCGACCGCTAACACGCCGGCCTGTCGATAACACTGAAACCGATATGCGCCGGAATCGCCGAAGCTGTCTAAAAAGGCTATTTGTGCGGCAAACTTATGGAGGATTTCTTCCTTCAATTGATGCGGCCGATCTTGACTCACATCCCGAACAACGCCCTTTTCGTGCAGGACTTCCGCAATTTCATACACCCTTTCCCGATAGGGGTCGGACAATCCATCGGTCAATTCTGCCAAGGTATATTCCCCATTGAACATCGGGATAAGTTTTTCAATCCACCGGTCGATCATCTCGCCTTCCATACGGAATGTTCCTATATTATTACGGAAATACACACTTTCATTTGGAAAAGGAAGAAAAAAGGTGTCTGCCTTGACCTTGAGACGCGCAACAGGAATTAAATTTCTCATTTTACTCCTCCTTACACCTGAACTGTTCATCAATCTGCGACTGCCGTTCATCTTAATCATATGTACATCTATTTGTCCCTCATGTCACAAGTGAAATTAAACGTAAAAAGCCCCTGAAAGACCAATCACTGTTCAGGGGCAAACTTTTCATCTCCAAGCTAATCAGGTCTCTTTGATAACTTGAATCACCAGGGTCAACGGCAAAAGCCGCCGCAGTGATGGTGGCAAAAGCCCCCGCAGTGATGATGGCAAAAACCTCCGCAAAAGCCCCCACAAAAACCTCCAAAGCCACTACAAAAACCTCCGCAGCGGCCCAGACCCCCGCAAAAACCGCCAAAGCCAACGCATAAACGTGATGGATCAGCCTGGTACTGGTATTGTTGATCCCATGGCGTCATATTTCCTGCTTGGAATTGGGAGACGCTCAGCTGTTCGAGTTCATTTTTGAAATCATTCATTTTGAAAACCTCCGGTAATTTATTTGATTGGGTACAGGCATCAAGGATTAAACTGAATCGACTACGATTCCAATTTATGGTGCGGAATCCGCACTTGTTACTGAAGCAAACGCCCATTTTATTAGCCTTTGTACCAAACCACCCCGAAAAAAAACAACATAAAAAAACCGAGCGACAAATTTGTCATTCGGGTCCAAAAGCAGGTTATAAAGTAGCAGGCAACAATATGGCTGCATCTTCATAACCTAGTATTAGAGCTCAATTTCACAATAAAGCAATGCAGGGCGGAGTGTATATTGTAGTATGCTTTCCCATTTCAAACTTTATTGGCCGATTCCCCCTTGGCTTTACCAGATTCGTCCTCAGTCAGAATGGACAGCTGATGTCTTTTCGCTTTGTAGGTCAGATAGAGTGAGGTACCTGCGGCGCCTACGGTTCCGCAAATAATATCCACCATCGTATCGGACAAGCTGCCATTCTGGGATAAGAGTCCGAACAACCGATCGATGGTGAACTCGTAAATTTCCCAGCAACCTGCCATAGCTACGGAAAAGAACAAAGCGAACCAAATCCCGATGCGGGAAGGGAAACGGGTCATATCTTGGTTCCGGATCATTTTCCTAAGCACCAAAAGTCCGACGAAACAAAGAATGACACCGGAGAGCAGATGCTCCATTTTGTCCAAATACGGTATGACGCCATACAAACCGAATAAGTTGGCGAGGAGCATCGCCACCGTAATAAAAAACAAAACGGAAAAACGAAGGACGGGAAACCACTCGCTTTTTGTCCATTTGACCAACCCTCGAATAAGAAGCAAAACCGAAATGATCAGGACCGCCTGAAAGCTTTTGGGGTACACTCCCCGAACCGTGTAATAGACGATACAGAAGCCGCAAATGGCGTACAAGCCGATTTCGAAGGCGTCGTTTAACCGCTGATTCCTTTTTATCTCTGACATGTTTCCCCAACATTATTTTTTTCGCACGAGATAAAGATTAAATAATCCATATTTGCATACCTCCTTCTGTTATAATTTTCCCAGGTAAGCCATTTTTATTAGTGACCTTATTGCACCAAGAAAAAGACCCCGGTCGCAAGACCAGAGCCTGTAATGAAGCAAACAGCTATACCCTTTGAACTTCCTCTTTGTTACGCCGAAAAGAAAACCCATTGAAAAACCCGTGCATGCCATATACCAAATTTGCCGCCGTACAAGCAACGACATGACGACTTGTTTGCAGCGGACGTGCTGATTTCGAACCCATTATTTTCTGAAGCTGCTCGACCGTAAGGTTTCTTTTCGATAAGGCTTCGTCAAACTCCTTCTGAGCAGCCTGCTTTGCCTTAAACAACATCATTTGCACCCGGCTGTAAACGTTAATCGCTCCATCCCCCGTCGTTTCAATCGGCAAAAAGATCGCATCGGGGTATTTCTCGGTAATCAACGACTGCACCCCGTCGGATACGCCGGAAGAAGGCATACATCCGAATGGCTTGACGGAGATCGTCATATTTACTTTCCGCTTGACCACGTTCAGGATCAGCTTCCCTACCTCCATATGGCCCTCTCCGCCGCGTAGATGGTTGTTATAGTGCTCATGGGCAACTTGGGCAATTTCCTCCATGTCGGGCAGGTGATAATGATGCAGACCAATAGCCTTGGCGTACGTTTGGAACATTACGCGCAGGACGCGATCGGCGAGCCATAGCATACGCAGACGCAAAATCGGATTTTTCCCTTTCAAGCCGTATTTGCCGGAATCGGCTTCGCGCAGATTCATTCTCCTTAAGGTATCGTAACGCCCTGCCCAAATGAGAAAGAGAGTCCATGCTGTAACCGACTGTACTTCCACTTCCGCTCCTTCATCTTCCAGAAATCGTTGCAGTTGATAGTTGCCGTCACCCTCGGTAGTCATCGCCCAAAACTCGCCGATGATGCTTACTTTCGGTTTGGCCTTGGTGCGGTCTACCTGAACGGCCTTCAGTTCCTTGCGGCATCGAATCAGCGCCGGTCTCAGCCGCTTTCGCTCGCTTAAGGCATCGTACAAATACTGCTTGCAACGATCCAGGGCGGCGTCCGTTGAACCGGCTGCCACTTCATAGGGCCGGATGCGGTAAGCCAGCGCGTTCAAAATGTCCCCCAGCAGAACAGCTTTCAGAAAGCTGAGGAAAAAAGACGTATTCAATTTGAGGGCCGATTCCCCGCCGGTTGCCTGTTTCAAACCATCCGTCTGCTGGAACAACAGGACCCGAAAACCGTCAAATCCCGCATCGCGCAGAGCCTTCCGGTACTCCGTGACATAGGTGCCGAAACGGCACGGTCCGCAAGAACCGCTCGTAATGAATAGATAGTTGCGGATGATCTCCTCTTTAGATTTTCCTTCCACATCGCGAAGGTAATGCAGATGTTTGATCAAATTGCCGACCGTGAAGTAAGTCGGGTTGCATTGCCCCCGGTTGCCAAACTCTTTCCCATAGCGCAGCGATTCATTATCCGGGCAGTCCAGATGCTTCACCCGATACCCCAGCCCTTGCAGCGCTCCCTCCACCAAATAATCGTGGGCCATCGTCAGTCCCCCGAACAGAAGGGTCGTTGCGGATTTGTCTTTGGCCAGAAACTGGCGCGGAACGGGGTCGAACCAATGGTTCTTGTTTTCCTGATCCAAGCCTAACGCTTTTTCCTGCTCCTTTTGAAAGCTCAGCAGTTTGTCCTCGAGGGACAATTGATCTTCGAGATTTTCCTTGTTTTTAACGACAGCCATGATGGATGTCACTCCTTCATTTGTATTTGAATGCTAGATAACCCCGGCTCGCTCGTTTTGCTGATTGGTCAGCAGTTCGGCGCGTTTTTGTTCCAGACGATGCTGCAATTCCGCTTTTTTACGGGCCAAATCCTGCAACCGCTCTTCATGAAGTCCCAGACTGTGGGCGTAGGTCTTGACCCGGATTTTAATCGAACCGCTTGGCTTGTTGGCGTCAATATCGTGCAATGCCGAAAATGGAGTTCCAGCGTTCGAGATAATCGAATCAATTAACCCGTAAGTAGGCGCATCATGCCCGCATTTAAAGCTGGATAGATCCAATACCGCCACGTGGGGATGACGCGCGGCGAATTTGGCGGCCCATACCTTTTGCACACTGTTGGAACTAAAGTTTTCCGGCCATACATCGGTAACCTCAAGCGCGTATTCCACCCGCCCGCTCTGCAAGTCATCGTTGAAAAAGCGGCGCAGCCAATTTTCATCTTTGGGGATGGAGCGCATGGACAGAATCGGATAGCCGAGCACCTGAAACTCCTCCAGCACGCCATGATTCATACCGGGATCGGAGTGATAAGGACGCCCGATCATTAGAATGGCGAGGCGGTTTTCCTGTTCGACCTGCTCCAGAATGATGCGGCCCTTCTCCTGCATTTCGGCGTCAAATATCTCCATTGCTTTCCAAGCTTGATCCGCGGCAAAGTCGCTTTCATCCTCTGTAATCTGGAGGTGATCCGCAAACGCCTCATACAACTGCTTCTTCATCATATTCGGTTCGGTGAAGGTGACCGCCGGATCCAGATAGGTAACCCCTTTTGTTTCAAAGAAGTTCACCTCTTTGGTGAAGGCAGCTTTGATTACATTCGGTGCACCGGCTACAATCGGGCAGCTGGCGGAATCCATCACATTATGCAGATGGGTCGGAATATGGGTGATGCACGGAAAAAAGAGATAATTGAGCGGAGTTTTTTCATGATGCTTGAACAACAGGTTGTGAACATGAGCCTGCGCCACTTTCGAAGGGTAACAAGGATCGATGGATCCGTATTTGCCGCCTTCCTGCCACATTTCCTCACTCGTATTGTCGCTGAATACAAGGTTACGCTGATCGATACCCAGCGCCTCGAAATAAGTCCGCCAAAAGGGCGCCGTGGACCAAATGTTGAGCACACGAGGAATCCCGATACGAATCTTGTTTCGTCGTTCCATGGCCTCGACGGGAGAGCGCCCAAATTGACGGCGGTGTTGGTCTTTTCGCATTCCGCCAAGCCCAAACCAACCGCGTTTCAACCGTACGTCATCCATCGGCACATCCGATTCGGGCAGCAACTCGGAATCGTAGAAGTGTTGGAACATACGGCGCGCCTCATATTCCACAAGATTGGGATAGTGTTTTTTCAGTTCCTGACGTTCTTTGGTCAATTTAACGACTGCTTCCTTGTCTTCTACTGTTCCCTTTTCACAGGAGAAACCGGAAATATATCGGGCGGTTTTTCCATCCGGTGTCTCGGAATCGATAAAGGTGCGGCTGCAGTGGTTGGGACAGAAATTGCAGCGGGTGGATTCGTCGTTGCGTGACATATAACGCAGATCAATGGCGGCATCCATTCCTAAAAAGGTGGAATACCCCCGTCGCTTCACCACGCGCAAGGTTTCCATAGCGGCCCCGAGTGCTCCCGCTTCTCCCGGATGCGGATGAACGTACACTTCGGCATCGGGAACCCGCTGTTTGATATAGTCGACCTGGGCCTTGACCGCAGCCAGATTATATTGGGTTCCTCCCTGCAGTACGAACTTCCGCCCAAGTTCAGCCATCCGCGGAATCTGCACCACATACTGCCATATGTTTTTCGGCAGAACGAGAGCGAGTCCGGCCAACAATTCCTCTTTGGAATAACCCTCCTTCTGAAAATTTACCCGATCCGCATCCAAAAATACGGCACAACCATAAGAAAATTTTGGACTTAAGCCGGCGCCGAAAGCCGTATCCGCGTATTCCTGAACCGGAATGCCGAACTGATCTGCCATCGCTTGCAGCAGCATCCCATTCCCGGCGGAACATTGATTGGATAGCTTAAAGTTGCGGATATCCCTGTTTTTCAGAAACAGGACCTTAATATCCTGACCGCCGATATCGCAGATAACGTCGATATCGCCAAATTGATGGACGGCGCTCATCATATGAGCGACGGTTTCCACAATATTGACATCCGCCTTTAACGTTTTTTCCAAAACATCCGCGGCATATCCCGTTGAGCCAAAGCCGATGATCTCTAGATCGGCTCCCTGCCCTCTTACCTTATCCCGGATCCGCTTCAACATTTCTTTCGTATCTTCGAGCGGATTCCCTTTGGAAAGCTGGTATTCCTTAAGAAGAATGTTTCCTTGGTCATCGACCAGAACGGCTTTGGACGAAGTAGAACCGCCGTCAAGTCCGATCACGGCTCTCACCTTCTGCTCCGGTGTGAAGGTGGCCGGCGTAAATTGGGGAATACGATAACTCCGGCGAAATTCCTCCAGTTCATTTTCGCCGCCGACCAGAGGCGGGCCCGCTTTCTCGCCCAGCTTGGCTTTCCGACCGTGGGCAATAAATTCTTTCAGCCCTTCCAGCCCCGAATAGTTTCCAACGCCGACCGGTTCATGCATGCCGTACAACACAGCGCCGAAAGCCGCATAGTACTGCGAATTGTCAGGCACAAAAATCAATTCATCGATGGGCATATCTTTGGGATAATCATATCCTCGATCCTGCCAAGTCTGAGGGATTCGCTTTCGCCAGCATTCTTGCAGGAAAGGCAGGTATGTATTCGGTCCGCCCAGCAGCAGAACACGGTGCCGCAGCGTATTCCCGCGTGTAAGTACGGAAAGGTTTTGCATGACGATGGCATCCGCAAGAGAACACATGATTTCCGGCGACGGAATGCCGCTTTTCACCAGATTAACAATATCCGTTTCCGCAAACACCCCGCATTTGGCCGCCACATGGTGCAACTTGCTGTCATCAAAGTGCAGCTTTCCCACTTCTTCCATCGGCATTCCCACTTTGATCATGCATTTGTCAATGGTGGCGCCCGTACCCGATGCGCACTTATCATTCATTGAGGTCAGCGCTTGCTTATTCCCCGTTTCCTCATTTTCCTTGAAAATGATGATCTTGGCGTCTTGTCCCCCTAATTCGACCACACTCCCGACATCGGGGTGAAGGTGCTCCACCGCCATGGTGACGGCATTGACTTCTTGAACAAACTTTGCTCCAATGTGTGGGGCAATGGGGCCGCTGCCGGAGCCCGTCGCAAAGACACGGATGTTTTCTTGTTTGATGTCGGGAAATTCATTTCCGATCGTAACTAGAAATTCCAGAACATTTTCCGCCTGCTTCGTGTGGTGACGTTGATAGTCCGACCAAAGGATCTGTTTGCTTTCCGGATCCACGACTGTCGCTTTGACGGTTGTTGATCCCACGTCAATGCCAATGATTAGAGAATCTAATCCTTGGTTTATGTATCCCATAAAATGACCCCTTATCCATTCAAATAACAAACGTTTTTATCATACGAAAAAAATAAACAATATATACATGCCGAAATAAAATGCAAAAAAGCCCAAAGCTGCTTCGTTGCCTAATTAGGACTGTTAGCGAAGAGCATTTATGGGCATCGGACAATGTTTACCGTTGTTAAATGGAACGCATTGAAATGAGTTATACCGCAGCGAGCGCTTTATTCCTTTCCATCGGTGTCTGCGAAATGGAGAGTTGGTGAAGGGTAATCTCTGGCCGGCTTCCGATCCGAATGTTAATCGCGGTTTGCCCCAGTCCTTCACTTATATAAAAAGGTTTGCCGTGACAGTAGTGCAATCCTCTTATTTTATTCATCTTAACCAGTTTTCCCATCTTGGCAAGGTGATAAGGCTTCGGCCAATGAATCTGTCCTCCGTGAAAATGACCGGAAAGCAAATAATCAAAATCGCAATGTTCCATATCAAGCACTATATTGGGATCGTGAGTAAGGACTAGATTATATCCTTCTTCAATGCCGGAAAAGGAAGCGGGTATATGACTATGGTTCGTGCTATAGTCATCAATTCCTATAATGTTCATCTGTATTCCATCAATAATGATCGTATCATTTTCATTTTGTAACGTTTTGCAACCATGATCTTTTAATGTTTGGCGGAGCTGCGCAAAATGTTTGCCTTTTAACACATAGTCATGATTTCCAAACACTGCATATATCCCGAATTTTGCGTTTAATCTGTTCAAAACCTGAAGATAGGGAATCAATCTCGGGATGCTCCGTTTTCGATCCAAAAAATCGCCGGTGAGTGCGATGATGTCAATCTTCTCGTCTTTCAGTTTCTCATATAGCTGATCGGGTGAAACAGAAATATTTTCCAAATGCATATCCGAGATATGCAGCACATTTATGTTTTGCCAAATCGTATATTTATTCAAGTTTTTGTCGTGAACGGCAATGTGATTTACTGAAATCTGCTGCGTATTTTTGTATGCTTTATACACAATATAAAGGATTGCCATGCATAAAACGGAAATGAAATAAATCATAAAAAAATACCCCCTTTCTATACCAAGACATAAGTATAGAACAATGCCGGGGATAATGTTAGCGGTAATTTGTGGGGTCACTTTACATTACTGATGGGCATATCTCGCTAAGAGAGTTTCTTTAGACATAAGTAAATATTTGGGGGATTGTTTTTTAAACGTTTTAATGGGTTGAGATACGGATAATAAATAGATCGGCATGATTGTGAACCATTTGAATACCCTGTAACATAAACTGGAAATCGAATAAGTCTCAAATCCCAATGAATGACATCCTTTATTTAATATCGTAATGCCAATTATTCCTTTTATCTGTTCAGACTTAGGATGGTTTTGGATATAGGATGCAATTCCCGGTAAAGAATTTTCAACTAATCGATAAATATACCTCCCTTTTTTTATATTGTTTAACATTGGCGAGATTTCCTTAAGCAAAACCACATTATGCAAATGAATTTTTAACAAAAAATCGCCCCTTTGTAGACAAGTCCCGTCCGCAAGGGTTACATCTGCCCCTCTATAACGCATAAGCCTTACCCTGAAAATATTTCTTTTCCGGTCTGTATTGACATAAGTCAAACGGGTAAATGAGTAGTAAATGGGATCTATAATATCCCAAATCGATAATACATATGACCTTGCTTTCATGAAACCCTTCCCCTTTTCATTTCTTCGATGCAACATATTTTGTCTCGAAGGGTCCAAATTCATAAAGGAACTTAAAGGGGAAGAAATCAAATTTTGGGTTTAAGAATCAAACAATTCAACGACAAAATTTTTCAGATCGACTAACCGCGGCGGTTCTTTGACAGGATGATTCGATATGAATTGAAAAGCCGGTACTATCCGAGGCATTAGAACGGCGGGAGCCACGGTTCTCTGCACAACTACCCTTCATTTTAGTTTCAATGTCGCTTTGATCGGGATATGGTCTGATGCCGAACGATGTTTTGGTATGAATTGAACGGAGTCAATATGAAAATGCTCGCTTACAAATATGTAATCCAATTGGATCTTGGGCCGAAATGAAGGAAATGTATTGCACGCAGCACTATAATAATAATGGCAAACATCGGTAAGAATATATGTTCACCAGTTGACCTTGAATTTGCACTTCGGCTTCCAACAGCACTCTTTCTTCAAAGACTCTCTTTACTAAGTACAAAGGATGGTTTGTTTGATATACAAGCGGATACCGGGACAAAAGAGCGTTGCCGTACTGTCCAAGAAAATCACTCTTTTTTGAACGTAATGTAACTGCCGTCCCGAATGCAGGATTCATGTTCAACCTCTCCGATAGCCAGGATAGTTGGTCTACATATCCGCTTCTTCTTGAAAAACACCTGTCTACTTCGTTAAGTCCGATCAAATCAGCATCGGTTTCTTTGATAACTTCTGCTATTCGGTTCAGATTCAGTTTTCCATCCATTCCTTTTCCATGATGAATATTCAATGTGAGCATTTTTATTTCCAAAAACTATACCTCCATATTCAGCTAATGCAGCCAAGTAAACTCATACATACCTTTTCCCGAAAGGGTTATTCTACTTTATGTATTATAGCCAACGGAGGATATTTAATGTGAAAAAAGCACTGTTCATGCCATTTCTTAGAATGCCGTCAGGCCATCATCAGGTGGCGGATGCCATTATGGAATACATTCGTCGCACGGATTCATCGGTCATTTGCGAAAAAGCCGATATATTATCCTACAGCTACGGGAATCTGGAATCCATCGTATCTGGTTTTTATATGAAATGGATTCATTGGTTACCCGGGACTTATAGTTGGATGTATAAAAAATCTGCTTGTCGGAATTTACATAAAGAAAAGCGATTCCATTTGTACGAATTCCTGTTCCTAAAACATATGCACAAATTAATATTGGAAAAACAACCGAACTCCATCATATGCACTCATTGCCTGCCTTCCTATATAGCAAGCCGTTTAAAAAAGCTCGGTCTTCTCTCTGTACCCGTTATTAATGCTTATACCGATTTTTTTATAAATGACGTATGGGGGATCCGGGAAATTGATTTTCATTTTGTTCCCGATCTGCATATCAAACAAACACTTTTATCCCGAGGTGTTCGGGAAGAACAAATTGTCATCACCGGGATTCCGGTTCACCCGAAAATAACCAAGTCAAATAAAGAGCAATTAAAACCGGATTCTTTGATTACGGTGTTAATTACTGGAGGAAGTCTGGGAGCAGGAATGATGAAAACTTTGATTGACAAAACGAAGCCTGACGGGAAGGTTCATTATAAAGTGTTATGCGGCAAAAACGAGCGTCTGTATGAGGAACTGAAAAGATTAAACCATTCTCACATTACTCCGCTGCCCTACATGGAATCAAAAGAGGAAATGAATCATCTCTATAATCAAGTTGACGTCATATTAACTAAACCTGGAGGCGTCACCATCAGCGAGTGCTTATGCAAAGGAATCCCCACTCTGGTTTATTACACGTTGCCCGGTCAGGAAGAAATAAATTTGCAGCATTTAATGCGGTTGGGACTCGTCTTTCATTGGGACGACTGGGATAAAGGCAATATTGAAGACCAAATCATAAGCATGGTTTCGGAAAATGATCTTGAAAGATTGAAAAACAATATCGTGGAATATCAGCATCAATTTGCCGACAATGATATGATTTCAACGCTAAGGGGAATCATCAATTGATCAGGCCGTGCATTATGAGAGTGGTTTAAATTGCGCATATTTCCAGTCATGAGTTGATCATACACTTAACCTTTTGTTAATAGCTTAAGCAAAAATGGTTTTACATCGATAATGCGCAAATGTTGCGGTTTTTGATCCGTTCCGCATATGATTAGGGGAATCAGTGACTCCTCTTGACGAAGAGATCCGTGACCTCCGCCCCCCTTGTGCGTCGGTGAACTTCTGTCTGCCAATTCATATCCCGGCTTTGCGGCGACAACTAAAAATTCTCCTTGGTGAGAATTTATTGCTGCGGATAATCGTTGTAATACATCGGGATATTGACCGTAATTCATACTTTTTGCAGCATTTATTTTTAAATCCAGCACATTCGGATCCTGTTCGACCGTCCATTTTTGATGATAAGGATCAATAAGCTTTCCATTTGCTTTAAACTTGAGTTCCTTGGATGTCTCCCCTTGAACTGCGTAAATCCATTCATTTTCTCTCCATGATATAAAATCGATACGCGGATCTACTTTTAATAAATTAGCAATGTCTCTTAATGACTTGCCCTCTTTAAGCTTATATACATAAGCCATAGTTTCATTAACGGCAAGAATGATATCCGTCTCTTGCGATACAGGTTCACCCGGATGTAAAACATTGTCATTCGGGAAAAAGGATGGCAGATCGATAACGGGATTCTCCCGGGCAGGCAATATTTGTGTAATCCCGCTATCCCCCGCAATGATAAAGATCGCTTTGCGCATGGCTTCTTCCGGAGAACCGAATGCTTGTAATATGGAATAAATCTGACGATCGACCTCTTTGACTCCATTTAATTCGGAAGGTCCTTTTTTATGAAGCTCTCGATCCAGATCAGGCAGATAAACATATAAAAAATCGGGCAGCTTATTTTCCTTTATTAAATATTTAACGGTGTCAAAGGAATATTGATTGTTTAAGCCCATACGTCGGGTTAGGCCGTCAGGCAGGTTTTGAATGCCTTCAAGCGGATTGGACAATTGACCCAACGCGAAAAAGTCCGGTCCTTTTACTTGAATTGAGCTTGGCAAAGAAGTAGGACCTTGAATCCAAGGGGGAATGGATAGCGTATGATCTACCGTACCCCGATAAATCAACCCGTTGATAGAACCGGATTTCAGCCCGTATCGTGCCAAGTCTTCAAAAATAGTCGGCAATTGCCGATTTAAGTGGCTGCCGTTCAAGTTGACTATTGCATCAACCAATACCGGGTCAATTCCATGCCTCATGACCTCCATAGGACCGGTTCCGTAATTGATGACTTTCTTATCTTCCGACGAATACCAAACTAATCCCGGCACACGATGGCCATCCGGATATGTACCGGTAAGCAGAGAGCTATCGATCGTGACGGACATCGTGGGAAAAGAACTAATCAATTCCTTATAATATTGGCCGTGTTCAATTAGGAATTGTAATGCAGGAAGTTCTTTTTGTTCAATTCCTTTATCAATCGCTTGAGTCATTAAAGAATCAATCATCAAAAAGATGACTTTCTTTTTATTTTCACCGTTTGTCGATTTAACTTGAAGTAAATCTTGTTCTTTAGGTTTTGATTCCTGCCTCTGACATCCGAAGGCCACGATAAGAATAATGATCATGAGCAAAAACCGATTCAGATTTTTTCGCATGAGATAGTTCACCAACCTTTTCATGAAGTGCTTACGTTTCCACGACTGAATCCTCCAGAGGATAGCAGTTATTACATATAGGCTGTTCCATAAACTAACTTTTATGCATATCATTAGTTGGCAACCCGGTTAAGATTGCCTAACACGAAGTTCGCAACACTTGAAACGTATATTTCATTCCGCGACTAGTAATGGTATCGGCAATTGAAGCTGGTTTTGACAACACCATATTTAGTTATTCGCAGAAATTTTTCGCATAAACAAAAAATAACCCCGAAGCCCTGTTTCCAGGCTTAATGGGTTATATCGGAAAAGTTTTCGGGACTTCGACATGTTTATATTTGCATCGTAGATTCACGAATAACCAATTTGGGAAGAAGGATGATTCGCTGTTTATTGCTTTTCTGTCCTTTGATTTCTTGTACAAGCAAGTCCATTCCCGCCGAGCCGATATCGTACAGCGGTTGAGCAATAGTTGTAAGAGGAGGGAAACAAACCTTAGCCCATATGGTATCGTCAAATCCGATAACAGACAGTTGATCAGGCACGGATAAGCCGAATTCGCGAGCAGCAACTACAGCCCCTATCGCCAAAGGATCATCGCAAGCAAAAATAGCTGTAGGACGATCGGGAGATTCGAGCAGCTGGCACGCCAGTTCCCTGCCGTTTTCCAACGAAGAATCGGTTGCATATTTAATATCCTGTTCGAGCTCTATCCCCTCTTCTTGAAGCGCTTGTTTAAAGCCGCGCACACGTTCTCTGTTACTCCATAAATCCCTTGTGATCACCGCTGTTTTTTTGTGGCCTAAACTCAATAAATGTTTGGCCGCTTGAAATCCCCCCAAGAAATTATCAATGGAAACCGTATCAACTTCTAAAGAAGGAATTTCACGGGCAACGACAACCGTAGGCATACCTTGAGAAATCAGGTCTGCAATCATCTTAGTCTGCTCAAATCCCGATACTAAAATGATTCCGTCTACGCTTTTCCGTTTCAAAAGAGTGATGTATTTCAGTTCCTTATCGGGATCGTAATCCGTACTGCAAATCATGATGTTATACCCCAGATGATGACCCCGGTCTTCTATGCTTCTTGCCAGGCTGGCGAAAAAAGGGTTTGAAAGATCCGGAATCAGCACGCCGATCGTAAGCGTAGATTTCCTGGTCATGGCCGAAGCGATCATACTGGGCTCGTAGCCCATCTCTTTCATCACAGCCGTGACTAATTTTCTAGTTTTATCGCTGATACGTCCTGTTTGATTAATTACTTTAGACACAGTCGCAATCGATACACCTGCTTTATGAGCTACGTCATAAATGGTCGATTTCATTTCTTCACCCTTTATAAATGTCATTTATTGTCTGTATTATATCATAAAGGACTAACAAGGGTCCCTCGCTTCCGCAAATCGAAGCCGCTCTCACCCGAATTCGAAGTTGTCCTTGTTGCGGTTCGGGAACGCTGTTTCTTGCAATTCAACGCATCCGGGCAATCGTTCTGTCTTGACTAAAGCTGTAAAGAATCGTATCGAAATCGAGCGTTACTTCTTTGCCGGTTATGCCTACTTGCAGGTACTTTCCCCTTTTCTTCAGCCCCCTCAAACAGCTGGATATAGAGGGACCCGCTCCTGCGCATTCCACAGCTGCATCAACGCCTCTGCCGTTCGTTTCACGAAGGACAATTTCATGAACAACGCCCGAAAACTCATGACCGATAATCACAGGCGGATTGCTCTTATAGGTGTCATGGTAAATATGCTGATCCGTCCCGCATATTCCCGCAAATTTAATTTCGATCTTAACCGAGTCAGACTTACAGACGGGTTCCTCAACTTCAAGCAACTCTACATTTCCATACCCTAACTTTGTTTTTACAACGGCCTTCATTACGGATGTATTCTCCTTTACATTTGGAATTCACAAGGAATGAGGGAAAGCGCTTAATCTAATGCATATTCCACACTACTATTTTTTGTTTTGCAATTATTCTCTTATCAGGAAATTTTCAAAAATCATTTTTCATTGTCCTTTCGAATTTAGTGTGTTATCATATTATTAATAAAGACCAAGTGCAGCAACACTTGGTCAGTACAATTGGCTTGGATGGTTAATTTCCTTCAAAGTCACATAGGAACTAAAACCCACCTTCGGCTATCAATCTTCGGGTGGGTTTTTACTTTCTCTTGTTGTTCAAGTTAATGTATGTTAAAAGTGCAAGGATAAACATTCCAAAAAGGAACATAATCGTTATTGCATCTTTTACTTCCATGGCTTCACCTCCTTTTGAAGGGAAACCACCCCACCCAAGATTCAATTGTATTTATATTTTACCTTTATTTTCTTTTCCGTACAAGTGTTCTTATTTAATGTTCCTCTACAGACCAAGGATCGCTTGTGTAATGAAATCCCCAGGAGTTTCCCCTTCTCCAATTCCAATTCCGCCTCCAGGAAAGTTCCAAACGATTTCTCCTTGATGAACGTGTTAAAGAGTTCCATTTATCTTTATTATCTCCCTCATATACTTTCCATTTATTTTGCTCTAAACAATCTTTAGTGGCTGAGCCGGTACTATAAAAGTTAGAACTATTCAGCTGCTGAAGAACGATTATACTTACTTTATAAAGCAAAGAGGTGAGCGTTATGAGCAGAAAATTCATTGAACAGGAAGGTCGACGTTGGACCGAATTAGGCATCGTAACTCCAGTACAATACGAGCAAATTTTACACCTGTATTCCGATAAAAAGCATGCAATCGGACTGATTCCAATTCTCGGAAGTATTCTTGTAGGCCTGGGTATCCTTAGCTTCGTAGCTGCTAACTGGCAGGATATTCCGCAGCTGGCAAGGCTTCTGATCATCTTCACGGCTATGCTCGGTTTTTACGGGGCAGGAGAGGGCATGCTGCGCAAAGATCATGAGAAGCTCGGGATCGCTTTCATCGGCTTGGGATTGATTACCTTTGGCGCAGGAATCATTCTGATTGCTCAAATGTTCCATTTGGAAGCTTACGATGCTACATCCTGGATAGTTTGGGGCGCCGCGGGAGTTGGACTCACGTATTTGTATCAGAGTCGTTACTTGTTTCTAATCACTGCGCTGCTCTTGGCGATAGCACAATGGTACAGCGTCGGGGAGTTTCATCAATTCAGCTATGCTGCGGCTGTGCTTTGGGTCATCGGGTTAGGCTACTATGCCTGGAAAAAGCAAGATGGACTGTTGGTTTGGCTGCTCAGCATCAACTTTATCGTGCAGTCGATCATGCTGGTTACAGTGAACGATTGGAAATTCATTTGGGTGTTCGTTCCCATTCTAGCTTTGTACACGTTAGGAGATTGTGCTCATCATCGCAAAGCCGCTTATCCGCTCCAGTCAGCTCCTTTAATCGCCGCCTTCTTATTTGATTTATTTATTGTTTGGTTCACGGGAAAAGGGCAGTATTGGAATGTCCATGACGAGCTGCTGGCTGCCACTCTGCCTTTTATTACAGTGTTTGTCGTGCTGATGGGACTTTCCCTTTTCTTCAAAATGCGCTCGGGCAGAGCCATCTCCGGAGTGGAGTGGGTCTTAATGCCCATCCTGCTTTATGCAACCGACTATGCCGATGTTGTGTATCTCTTGGTGCTCTTCTTCTTCTCCTTGTTTCTCCTGTGGCGTGGCTTCATCGAGGAAGGGCGGTTCAAAATTAACCTGGCAACGATTCTCTTTCTTTGCAGCACGATGACGGCTTATGGTAAGCTCACCTGGGACTTCATGGACAAATCTTTATTTTTCATCCTGGGCGGAATACTCTTGCTTGTCATTAGTTGGTTTGTTAATCAGCGTAAAAAGGCATTATTCAAAAAAACGGAGGAGGGAAACGATCATGCTTCATAGACACCGCTTAAAGCTATTTATCGGCCTGGTGCTGGCGCAGGTTCTGTTTCTCGCAGGTATAGCCGGCTCTTCTTACGCTGTTGGCTGGTTCGGCAAAGAAGTGCGCATCCAGACAGCGCCGGTTGATCCAAGGGATCTCCTGTACGGCGACTATGTGATTCTTAATTATGAGATCAGCCTGCTCAACCGGTCCCTTTGGAAGGATTCCTCCGAGCCCGCGGCCTCGCAAGGGAAAGCCGTATACGTAGTGCTTAAACCTGAATCATCGGAGGCAAAAGCCATCTATAACGCCGTGGGCATTTATGCCAGTAAACCTAAACTCCAAGAGGATGAAGTCCTTTTGAAAGGGCGAATCGACTATGACGATGGATCCCGGCTGCATATCAAATATGGGCTGGAGAAATATTATGTGCCTGAGAATTCCGGCACAAAGCTAGAGCAACAGGCAGGCGGCATGGTCGCCAGGATCAAAGTGGCGCCTTGGGGAAGCCCGGTCATCGAAAAGCTGGAAGCATCCTCGTTCTAGGGCCGCCTTCCGCTAACTCCCTTCTTCCCAACTGAAAAAAATTTAAAACCATCCCCATCCCCATACGTATATACCTTCAAGCCCCACCTACACTTTGGATTCGGGAGGTATCATATCATGACCATTTCCATTTCATTACCCCAAAATATCTCTATCCGGGATACAATCCAGAAGATTGTATGGTACCTTAGAAAAAGGCGAAGATAGTCGTCTTCCCTGAACCTGCATAGCCTCAAACGAAAAAACAGTTCAACCGCACGCGGCGAACTGTTTTTTCGTTTTTACACTTTAAACCGATAACCCGCTCCCCAGATGGTCTCGATGTATTGAGGGTTGGCCGTATCCGTTTCAATTTTTTCCCGGAGTTTGCGGATGTGGACGGTGACGGTTTGGGTGTCCCCGTTGGAATCCATGCCCCACAGCTTATCAAACAGCTGGTCCTTGCTGAATACGCGATTAGGATTGACTGCGAGGTAGTAGAGCAGGTCAAATTCTTTGGTGGTCAGGATGATTTCTTTATCATGCAGAAATACTCTCCGCGAACCCACTTCAATCACAAGTCCCCGGATGCGCACCTCATCCTTGAGTTCCTTGCTGCCGATCAGCCGCTCGTAGCGGGTCAGATGGGCCTTGACTCTGGCGACCAGCTCCGCCGGTTTGAACGGCTTCGTGATGTAGTCGTCGGCACCTTGGCCGAGACCTCGAATGATATCGATGTCTTCTTTTTTGGCGGTTACCATGAGGATGGGAATATCGCGTTTCTCGCGAATTTGCTTGCAGATGTCGAAGCCGCTTATTTTCGGCAGCATGAGGTCGAGGATAAGTTCAGATTTCCTTCTTTGATCTGCTTCGCCGCCTTTTTCAACAGCTGCAAAGGACCAATGATGCTCCTGGATACAAAATACGTGAGCAGCGTATGGGTAAGCACCAGAATGACGATCAGGGAGATAAACAAAATCGGGAAAAATTTATGCGCGAAATTCTTCACAGGATTCACTTGATTCACGATGAAAATGCTGCCCGGATGCTGGTCGGGAAATAAAAAGTCATATCGGCTAATATCGTAAAGCCGACTTCCGTAGCCCTCTGCCAGTTCTTCTTCCCGGTCTCCGGGACGATGAAAGCCAGGCAGACGATCAAGCAGCTCAGGTTGTTGAAGGAGCTCGGAAACATAGGTCAAGCGTTCGTCCTTGCGAACGATGAGTCCCGATTCCGCGTTTTTCAGCTCCTGACTCATCTCTTCCATATAGTCCCTATCTGCAAAAAGAGCCGGATTCGTTTCGGCTGTACGCTTAATCTCCCTCATTAACCGGTTGTCGTGCCGCTGTTCCTTAAATATGTCAGCCTTGGGGCGGTACATTTCACGGATGTTCTGCAAATCGCCGCGGAAAACCACAACCAGCAGCATGGTGATCATGATAATCAGCACTAGAGGTATAATCAGCATGGCCGCATAGGAAAGCAGTAATTTTAAACGTATAGACATGGGGGTGATCTCCCGGCATTAAACTTCTTTTCTATCAAACATAAAGTATCCTAATGAAAAAAACAAACAGCAGCTGGATAGCAAAAATAGCGAGGTTACCAGTAAAGTAACGCTCGAAACGGTATTGCTAATCCATAGCATATGCCAATCCGTATAGGATGCCGGCGAGAAGGCCGATACGGAGTTGACCAGGAAAGGTGCCAGCTTAGCTGCACCATAGAGAACGATGGAGAATACCAAGGAACCGCTTGCGCTTTTGAAAAATTGAGAAATAAAGACAAAAACGGCAGACAACGCGAACATGGAGAAAAAGGCCGCGGCATACGCTTTAAAGATCCCTACCCCGTCCGCTGCGCCGCCCGAGCCTGCGAACAAGCTGCATATTAACGTCACCGCGCCAAGGACGGCTAACTGGACTGCAATTCCGATGCCAAGCGCGGCTGTTTTGGCCGCATACACCTGAAACCAACTGATCGGGCGCAATAAGGCCAGCTTTAACGTGCGGGATGATATTTCATTCGGAAACAGATCGGCTGTCGTCAGGAAAATGAAAAGCGGTATCCAAAACAGTGTGTAAAAGCTCAGCATTTGTATGGGAAACGATTCGCTGACGGCCACCAGTCCCAGGAGCGGCTGCAGCGAGTGAAGCGAAACCGCCAGCAGGATCGGCAGCAGAGCGGAAAACACGAAGAACATGACCGTTTTTCGCCGATAAATCAGCAGTATAAGCTCATTTTTCAATCCTGCTTTCCAGCTATGCACTCTCCTTCGCCTCCCTTGCCTTTTGCAGCTCCCCGATATAGAACTGCTCAAGCGACTCGTTGTTCTCCAGCAGCTCAGACACACGGCCTTCCATCCGCAGCGCCCCTTCGTAAATGACGCCAACCCGATTGCAAAGCTGCTCCAGCTCGTGAATCATGTGGCTGGAGATCAGGAACGATGTCCCGCTCTCTTCGGAAAGGAGCTTGACCAGATTGCGAAACATGACGGTTCCTTCGATATCAAGTCCGTTTGTCGGTTCATCCAGAATGATAAGCTCGGGCTCGGGCAGGATCGCTGCCGCCAAGGCCAGCTTCTGCTTCATGCCAGTCGAGTAATGTTTGATTTTATCTTTGCGGACCGCAAACAGCCCTACCAGCTCCAGCACTTCATCCATTCGTTTCTCCGAAATCCCTGGATAAAAGTTGGCCACAAGCCGCAAATACCGGGAAGCACTGATGAAATCGTGAAAATCCGCAGATTCGATCATGCATCCTACCCGTCTCATCGCTTGCTCAAACTGCTCCTCAAGGCTCGAACCGAATAATACAAGCTTGCCTTGATCGGCTCGAATCAATCCTGTGATCAGCTTCAAAATCGTGGTTTTACCAGCTCCGTTCGGCCCTAATAAACCATAAATGTCCCCGGCGAATAGCTGGAGACTGACATCACGGATCCCCCTCTGATTGCGGTAAATTTTGGTTACGTGCTGAACGTCCAGAATCGGATCCATCGCGCATCCCCCTAATATTCTCGCAGCAGATAAGGCATAAGCGAGGCCCTATCTGCTGACGAGGTTGATGTTTAGTCTTGTTTACCGTGTTTGCCCTTGAAGTCTCTCTTGATCTCTTGCACGTTTTTGCCCGTCAAATCCACCTGATCCGGTGTTGTGCTGTTATAGCCCGAGAGATTCGCATTCACATGCAGCGTCACTTCGTGTGCTGCCCCGTTCGCGTCTTTCCCGGAAACGGTCAGATCCGCTTGCTGGCTCTCGATGTAGTTGGACGGATTGATTGCAGCTTGAACCGCGATCTTCTCGATCTTGATGTCCTGCGTCAACTGCGGTACTTGAGCCTTTAAGAAGTTTTTGGCAAAAGGAAGCTCTGAGCGATCTCCTTCATTCTTGCGGTTGCCTGGATGCTCATGCCCGTTCGCCGCCTGCTTGATGGCGATCGGCGCTAATGCATTCAGCACGGCGGGAATTTGCGCGCTGCCGAGCTCTGCGGATACGACCTTCGAGCCGTCCGGCTGCGTATCCATCGCCACATAATCCTTCAGATTTCCGATAAGCGCATCAATGACCGATTCCACCTGTTGAGGCATTTCTTGCTCGTCATGCTTCTTCCATTCACCGCGTTTGCCTTTCTGATCTTGGTTCAGATAATAGACATCGCTGGCGCTTGATTTGATCACGGTGCTCTTATCCTGATTGTAGAAGCTCACCGTTTGTTCCGTCCCGTTGCCGGCTACAGTTACCGTGCCGCTTCCCGTACGGTTTTCCAGGCTCGCCTTCACGCTGCCGTCCGCGCTAAAGAGCGCATTGCCGTTGTCTTTCAGCTCCGCCTGCGCTTCAACGCTTACGCTTTGCACCGTCTTCGTGTTTTTGAGAGCGGATTTGTAGACGTCGTAACCGGATGTATCCGCCAATGCGGTAAGCCCGGTCGTCACCATGACGACGCAGCTGATTCCAACAGCGCTGCCCAGCGTTAACCATTTCTTTTTCATGCTCTACCTCCTATGAATAAAATAGAATAGATGACAAGAATCATGATACACGCCAAAAATAAACCGCCTATGAATCAACTATTAAATAATTCTTAATTCAAGAACTGCGCCTCTTCAGCGAACGGATTTATGGTTTGAAAAAGCCGGTAATCGAGCTGAGAAACGTGCATGCCAGGTTTTCCTTCTTTCTATGCTGGTTATTTCGATATGCTTGTGCTGCAAAATGACACGGACGGCATCAAGCGAAGCCCATTTCCGTTGAACGAGCCTGGCTCTTGCTCTCATCGCAACCAGCATGTCCGAATGCTGAAGAGCCTTCGAGATGATCACGCCTAAGTCGGAAAGCGTCTGTGCCTGTAAGGCGGCGCCGGACTGCAGCAAAAACTTCGCATTATCTTCTTCCTGCCCTGGAAGCGGGTTGTAAATGACCATCGGCAGTTCCATGGCCAGCGCTTCAGAGATCGTCAGTCCTCCCGGCTTGCTGATCATGAGATCCGAAACGGCCATCATTTCAGACACATTCTCGATGTATCCCAGGATGTGAACCCTGTGCTTGGAGGCTGCCAGCATCTCTTTAAGCTGCTGCTGAAGCTTATGGTTGCGTCCGCAGACAACGATCATTTGAATCTTATACGGCAAAGCCTCCAATGCTTTGACCATAGAAGTGCTGTCCCCAAAAAGACCGCATCCCCCGCCCATGAGAAGAATCGTAGGCAGTTGAGGCTCCAGCCCGTACCGGCGTACCAATTCCTCGCGATCATACTGCCTGCTGAATTCCATGCGAATAGGGATTCCCGTTATCGCGATCTGCTCGGCCGGAATCTCATACTGAAGCAAGCCCTGCTTCACTGCTTCCGAGCCAACGATATAATGATCGGTATGGGGATACACCCAATAACTGTGGTCGGTGTGATCCGTGATGACGGTAGCCGTCGGGACTGCAGTCAAGCCGTTCGATTTCAACATGGACATCGCCCCTGCGGCGAGCGGGAACGTGGACACTACGATAGAAGGACGTACGGTCTGAAGCACCTTCAAGAGTCGTCCGCTCCCGAGTCGGTTCAGCTTTTTCAGTATGTAGGAAAAGTGGTTGGGCGAGCGCGTTTTATCAAATAAGAAACCATAGGCGCCAGGAAACGTCTTGATTCCTTGCACAAACAAATACCGGCTGATTAAATGAAAATAAGGATGCGCCAGCTCCATAAAATCCGCGTGGATCACTTCTACGTCAGGCCGATTCATGTTGAGAGACTCTCTGATTGCCTTAGCCGCTTGTTGATGACCTTCTCCGTAGTCTCCGGAAAGAATGAGGACCTTATCGCATTGCATAGTATTCATGGCTCCTTTCACTTTGGAAACCTGGCAAGTACCCATCATACACAACATATCTTAATTTCAGCGGAATCCTTTATTAAATTTTTCTTAAATATAGGGCGCTGTTTGCAGCGTTCGAAGGCGAAGCATGGATTTGAATGAAAAAGAGAAAATCCGAAGATGGACTTTCTCGACAATTCGACCCAAAAATGCCTTCATCATTTTTTCCCTTTAGCTATATTATGATTTACCCTGCCAGAATCACAATCTCAACTGAATAACATCCCCGGGTTGGGTAAAAATAAGGGGCATCAACTTAAACCCGGAGGAAGTTCGATGAAAAAGTGGATGATCGCTCTAACTGCCTTTTGCGTCCTGCTCTCAGGATGCGGCGAGATTCAGAAGAAGCCTGATACCAGTGAAGAGAGCGATATTCTCGAACAATTGGATCAAGAGCTCGGCGATCATGCAAATATATCCATCCAACAAGGTCAAGACGCTCCCTTGCCAACCAAAGCCTATCCGAGCGATCCGCTTGCAGCTTTGCCGCAGGCTTCCGCATCGGCGGCTCCTGCGCCTGCTGCTCAGGTACCCCCTCCGCCTAAGCCAAACGCCCAACCCGCTCCTTCCCGTGCGACCGCCAAACCGAAGGCTTCCCAAACGGAAAAGAAGAAGCCCTCCGTGCCCGTCCATCACAATCAATCCGCACATAAAAGCCTTACCTTATCCGAGATCGTGAGCAAATATCCGGACTCCTTCAAGCTAAGGGGCACATCCAAGGTGAAAAAAATCGCCCTTACCTTCGACGACGGACCGGACGAGTACTTTACGCCGGCGATACTGGATGTGCTCAAGGAGCATAACGTGAAGGCTACCTTTTTCGTGATCGGCTTGCGGGCCAAAGCTCATCCCGCTCTCGTTTCGCGCATGATCAAGGAAGGGCATATCGTCGGGAACCACTCCTACAACCACGCCAACCTGCCCAGACTGTCTGTAAGCAAGTTCGAAAGCGAAATCGAAAGCACGCAGCAGATTTTGCGCGGCATCATCGGCTACACGCCTAAACTTATCCGACCGCCATACGGCGCTATAAGCGAGCAGCAAGTGAAGTGGGCTGCCGAGCATCATTTTCTTATCGTCAATTGGAGCGTGGATTCGTTGGATTGGAAGCAGTTGAGCGCGGAGACCGTGTATCAAAATATTATGATGCAAACCCGCCCCGGCTCGATCATTCTGCAGCATTCCGGAGGCGGCGAAGGACAGGACTTGTCGGGCACCGTCAAGGCTCTCCCGAACGTCATCCGCAAGCTCAAGGCAAGCGGGTACAACTTTGTCACCGTGCCGGATCTTCTGCATGTGCCCAAGCAAAAATGAAAGGCCCCGGCACCCGCTTGTCTGTAGGGAAAACAGCAATTAGTTGCCTATTATGACATGATCATTTGCAGCCATGAATGGCTGGCCGCTCCTGCAACCATTTCTCCTCCTCCGCGCACGCCTCGTCGTCGTTGCGCACATTGCCCGCCCGGCTTGATACCGAAAGTACGCGTGCATGTCCTCGGCCGGGTACGGCCTCAGCAGCGGGCGCAGGACGTCCGTCTGCGTGACGGGGCGTCGATCCACAGCCCTGCTCTTCAGCAGAATGCGCATCGGCTGCTTCGCTGCGCCGGCTCGTTTCCACTCATAGAAGGAGTCCGCGGGAATAAGGCATCTTTTGCGCTCAAACAGGGTTCGGAAGGCAGGCGTTATATTTCGGTCTATGACAGGGCACCGACTTGCCTTCAACATGATAACGGAACATCAGCTCCTCTAACGTCACGGTAATTGTATAGCGTCCGCACACCCTGCATTCCCCTTGAAAACAGTATAACAGAAATGCCAAAAAATTCTCCACTTGAAATACGAATATTCGTTCGTGTATGCTAGATATACTAGGAACAAACGTTCCCTGAAGGAGTCCTGCATTATGAATTGCCAAAAAGAACGCGTCATCCTGCTCGCAGACTGCCAATCCTTCTATGCCAGCGTCGAGAAAGCGGCACATCCGGAATACGCGGACCGCCCCGTGGCGGTCGCCGGAGATCCCGCCCGCAGAAGCGGCATCATTCTGGCCGCCTGCCCGATCGCCAAGCGTTACGGCGTCACCACGGCGGAACGGCTCGGCGAAGCGCTGGCCAAATGCCCGGAGCTCGTCGTCATTCGCCCCCGCATGCAGACGTACATCAACGTCTCCCTGCTGATCACCGAAACGCTCGAGGCGTTCACCGACCTTGTCGAACCGTTCAGCATTGACGAGCAGTTCATCGACCTGACGCACTCACTAACGCGATTTGGTACGCCGGAAGAAATCGCCCGCCAGATTCAATCGCGAATTATGCTGCAGACCGGCGTCCGGGCACGAGTCGGGATCAGCTCCACTAAGGTGCTGGCCAAGATGGCTTGCGACATTTACGCCAAGAAAGCCCCGAAAGGGCTCTTCAAGCTTCAGAAAACCGACATCGCCTCCCTGCTGTGGAAGCATCCGGTCAACCAAATGTTCGGTGTCGGCTCACGCATGACCGCCCATTTTGCCCGTATGGGCATCTATACGATCGGCGACCTGGCCCAGACCCCCTTGGCCAAGCTGAAAGATCACATGCGCGCTCGCATGGGCAAAAACAGCGACATCCAGGCCGAAGTGTACTGGCGCACGGCCAACGGCATCGACGACAGCCCGGTGACGCCGGGCACCCATGACAAGCAGAAAGCGGTCGGCCACCAGATGACGCTGCCGCGCGACTACGGAAGTAAAGAGCAGATCGACATCATCCTGCTCGAATTAAGCGAGGAGGTTTGCCGCCGCTGCCGTGCGAAAGGATATGCGGGTTGGGTCGTGTCGGTGGGGGCCCAGGGAGCCGATTTTGACAGGCCGACGAGCTTTTACCGTCAGATGAAGCTGCCCGACCCGACCCATATCACCAACGAGGTGTTCAAAGCCGCACAAACGCTGTTTTACCGGTATTGGGACGGTCTGCCGATCCGCAAAGCCGCCGTGACCTTATCCGAATTGACCGGAGACAGCGAGTACCAGCTCACCCTGCTGGACGACCGGGAGAGAGTCCGCGGACTCGAGCGGGTGACCGACGAGATCAAATACAAGTTCGGCAGCACCGCGATTCTGCGGGCCTCCTCCCTCCTGGAAGGGGCTCAGGCGCGGGAGCGCAGCGTGAAGATCGGAGGTCATTATAAATGAGCAAAAAACTGGAAAAGAACGGTTTATGGGAATCGAGCCGGATGATGCTGCCGGAGCATCGGGAGGCCTTGGTCGAACGAAGAACTCCGAAGACCGAAACACCCGACAAGCCGAAGATGCCGACCGAGGAGGAACTGAAGCTGATTCGCAGCTATGCGCTGCTTCCCATTATGCTGACCATTGTGGAAAGCAACTACCGCAATATAGAGGCCTCCTCCTACCCGCTCAAGAAGCTGTACATCACCGCGACACAAATCCTGTTAAACCGGATTCATGCCGATCTCGTCAAGGTGAGGAAGGCGCTGAGGAAACGAAGCATCAAAGTGTACGAGGACGAAAAAAACGACGGAAACATCCGCTTCCGCTTTGTTTGCCGCGGCTATGAGGACAGCTTCGCCATGATCCGCGATGTCGTACGGGCGGAGATCAGCGTCCGCATCGCCCAGTACATTGCCGGTATCTTTCAAGAGCGAGCGAACGAGCATCATCTCCCATGACGGCAAAAGCGCCTCTCTCCCCCGCAGCAGCCGGAAGCGGAGATGCTGAAGTCACGCCGACCGCCATCATCGTCAGCAGCGAATACAAGAGCTCGGATTCGTTGCGAAGCAGCAATATAAGAGGCAGGACAACAAACCTGACGGGAAACCGTCAGGTTTGTTTGCTTCGCGTCGTGCGCAAGTTGTTCCTTTATTCGCTGCAGTTGGACGAACTCGCTGACGAACCGGCTTCCACATTGATTTTATCGGAAATCGTATCCCGAATAACCGACATTACAAGCTGAAGCAAATAGTTGATGTCCTCTTGGGTTTGCTTGAATTCGCTCACGACCGGTATGGAGTCAAGCTCATCCTGAAGCTCTTCGATTTCCTTTTCAATCTTCTCTACCATCTTCTGATTTTGGAATGTCTCGAAGGCGACAATTTCCTTTTGCTTTTTCTTGATCGCGCTGATCAGCTTCTGAACGTGGTCGTTGGAGGATATTTGCTTCTCCGCTTTTTGGTAAATTTGCACCTCATTCGAAGTCGTCAAGAGCCCGGCGAGCTCCTTAGCTTTAGCCATAATGTCCTCGCGAACGATCAGTTCGGTATTTGTATAATGTTCCATTTCAAAAGCATGAGGCTCATTTCCATGATGATGGTGATGATGATCAGACACTTGCCAACACTCCTCTACTCCAATCGCAACAAGCGATTATATCGTCATTTTAAGCGGCTCGGGCACGAGCTCTCCTTTTAAAACCCATGTCTGCGGTTCCGTCACTTTCACATAAACGGTCTTGCCGATTAACTCTTTTCCGCCTGCAAAATGAATCAGCTTATTCGTGCGCGAACGGCCCGACAACACGTCCGGGTTGTTCTTGCTCTCGCCTTCAACCAGCACTTCCACCACTTGCCCGCGAAGCTTCTCGTTGCTGATTTTGCCCAGCTTCCCTAATTCTTCGTTCAAGCGGTACAGGCGCTGCTTCTTCACGTCCATCGGCACATTATCCTCCATGCTTGCAGCCGGAGTGCCTTCTCGCGGGGAATAAATGAACGTATAAGCGGAGTCGAAGCCGACTTCCTTTACGAGCGCCAGCGTATCCTCGAATTGCTCATCCGTCTCGCCGGGGAAGCCTACGATAATATCCGTCGTCAGAACCACATCGGGAATCGCCGCTTTGATTTTGGAAACAAGCTCTAAATAATGCTCGCGTGAATATTTGCGGCTCATCTTTTTGAGAATCTCGTTATTGCCGGACTGCACCGGAAGATGAATATGCTCAACCAAATTGCCTTTTTTGCCCAGCACCTCTACCAAATGATCGTCAAAATCACGAGGATGCGAAGTCGTAAAGCGAATGCGCGGCACATCGATTTTACGGATATCGTCCATCAGGTTGGCGAAGGTGTACTCGAGATCCTCGAAATCTTTGCCGTACGCGTTCACGTTCTGGCCGAGCAGCGTGATCTCCTGGAACCCTTGACGGGCCAAATCACGGACTTCCGCAAGAACGTCCTCCGGTCTGCGGCTCCGTTCTTTACCGCGGGTGAAAGGCACGATGCAGTAGGTGCAAAACTTGTCGCAGCCGTACATGATATTGACCCAAGCCCGGATGCCTTCACGCTTCTTAGGCAGGTTCTCGATGATATCGCCTTCCTTGGACCATACCTCCACGACCATCTCTTTGCTGTAATACGCTTCCTTCAACAGCGCCGGCAGCCGGTGAATATTATGCGTTCCGAAAATGAGGTCGACGAAGGAGTGCTTCTGCAGGATGCGGTTAACGACCGCTTCTTCCTGCGACATGCACCCGCACACGCCAAGAATCAAACCCGGCTTCTCCGCTTTGAGCGTTTTCAGGTGGCCGAGCTCGCCGAACACTTTGTCCTCAGCATTTTCGCGGATCGCGCACGTATTCAGCAGAATCACATCGGCCTGCAGCTTGTCTTCCGTAGACTGATACCCCATCTGCTCGAAAAGGCCCTTCATCACTTCGGTATCGTGCTCGTTCATCTGACAGCCGTACGTACGAATCAGATAAAATTTGCCCTTCCCAAGATCCTGCATATCCTCCGGAATCGCAAAATCATAATGAACAGCAACATCCTCCTTACCGCGCTTTTTGGCATCGGTCAGTGAGGGAGGCTGAAAATATATGGAGAAATCTTTCTCGGATTTCGTTTGTTTCGACATGTGTCTGTCCTCCTTTGTCCATGAACTGCCCTTTCATTCATAACTTCCATTATACCATGAGAGCAGGCCATTGTTCAAAAGAAAACCATCAATCCAATATTTCCGCCCAATCTCCGGTTTTGGCGCCTGCCGCATTTCCTTCATCCGTGTCGATGTGCATGTCGAGCGCATACTTGTCGGAAATCCGGGCAATCACATCTTCGAAAATAAGCGGCCGCTCCCCGCTAAGCTTCACGCGCAGCTTCTGCTTGTCCCGAATGTTCCATTGGGCCGCATCAGCGGTATGAAAATGAATGTGCCGTGCGGCGATAATGACTCCCCGTTCCAACTCCACTTCACCCTGCGGACCGACAACCTTCAGCCCCGGAGTCCCCTCGATGTTGCCGGATTCCCGGACGGGCGGGTTCACTCCCAACGCGAAAGCATCAGTCCGAGAAATCTCGATCTGGGTGTCTCCGCGAGCGGGACCGAGAATGCGAACCTTGTCAAATCCCCCCTTTGGGCCGATAATCGCCACGGTTTCTTCTGCGGCAAATTGCCCTGGCTGGGATAAATCCTTCATTACCTTGAGCTGATACCCTTTACCGAACAAAAGCTCAATATGCACAGGCGAAAGATGTGCGTGTCTTGCCGAGATCCCGACTGGAACTTGCCTCATGGTAAATCCACCCTTTACTTTCTTGGTTATCCACAGTATTACCGCCCACAAGAAAGGACATACGGATTATCCATATGCCCTCCAGGGTACTGCTTATTTAAATTCAGCTACGAGCTTTTCAAATTCCGCTTCGCTGATCTTCATGTTCTGCTTCGCTAATCCTTCCGGCTTGAAGCCCACAACCAGGTCTTCATAGTTCTTCCGGGTAGTATCCTGATAAATGATGCCTGTCAGCATGCTGCCCGTTTCCATAATCTTCGTCATTGCCATGACGCGGTTCGAAGGATCATAATCCGGAATCTCGTCCAAATCTACGATGTTCTCTTTGAACCAATCATACGTGTTCACCTTGTTGAAGGTTACGCATGGGCTGAATACGTTGATCAAGGAGAAGCCTTTGTGCTTCATACCTTCTTCAATGATGTGCGTCAACTGCTTCAGGTTGCTGGAAAACGATTGAGCGACGAACGTCGCGCCTGCAGCCATAGCTACTTCTAACGGAGACAGCGCGGACTCGATGGAGCCTTGCGGCGTACTTTTCGTTTTGAAGCCCTCGGCGCTGCGAGGGGACGTTTGGCCCTTCGTTAAGCCGTAGATTTGGTTGTCCATGACGATATAAGTCAGGTCAATGTTACGGCGGATAGCATGAACGGTATGTCCCATCCCGATTGCAAAACCGTCTCCGTCTCCGCCTGAAGCGATAACGGTCAATTCGCGGTTGGCCATCTTCAGGCCTTGCGCGATCGGCAACGATCTGCCGTGTACGCCGTGGAAGCCATATGCGTTGATATAGCCGGAGATACGGCCGGAGCAGCCGATACCGGAAACGATTGCGAGACCTTCCGGTTCAAGGCCAACATTCGCCGCTGCTCTTTGAATAGCTGCTTGTACGGAGAAATCTCCACACCCTGGACACCAGTTCGGCTTTACATTATTGCGAAAATCTTTTAATGTTGCCATGCTACGGTCAGCTCCTTACACTTTTGATGAATTTCCGCCGGTAAGAACGGATTTCCGTTATATTTCAAAACGTTATTGATTTTGTCTGCATAACCCGCATGAAGCTTAATTTGGTCGGCTAATTGGCCGGTTGCATTATTTTCAACTACAACAACCTGCTTCGCTTTGGCCAGGTAAGGCTTCAGCTCTTCAGCCGGGAATGGATGGATCAGGCGAACCGTTACGTGATTCGTCTTGATGCCTTCCTGTTCCAATCTTTCTCTTGCTTCGTCGATCGTACCGCCGGTGGAGCCCATGCCGATAATCAACAGATCCGGCTCCTGATAACGTTCTTCGACTTTAATTGCATTCGTGACATTTTTCGACACATGTTTCATTTTTTCCATACGCTTATCCATCATTTTTTGACGGTTCACGGTGCTTTCAGAAGGACGTCCCTCTTGATCGTGCTCTACTCCGGTTACGTGATGAATACCGTACTTCACGCCGGGAATAACGCGAGGGGAAATGCCATCTTGCGAGAACTCATAGCGCTTGAACAGCTTGTTGTCTTCAAGCGGCGCAACTTCACTAACCAAGTTTCCGCGGTCGATCACAATCTTGCTATAATCAAACAGCTCCGAGGATTGCTTTCCTAACGAAAGCTGCAGGTCTGTCAACAAAATGACCGGGCATTGATATTTCTCAGCCAGATTGAACGCTTCAATGGAGTCATAGAAGCATTCTTCGATGGTGCTTGGTGAAAGAACGATTTTCGGAATCTCGCCGTGCGTTCCGTAAATCATCGCATTCAGGTCGCTCTGCTCTTGCTTGGTTGGAAGTCCTGTACTTGGACCGCCGCGCTGAGTATCAACGATCACAACCGGAGTTTCTGTCATTCCAGCAAGTCCGATCGCCTCCATCATGAGGGAAAGACCGGGGCCGGCTGACGCAGTAAGCGCACGGACGCCGCCATAATTAGCGCCGATCGCCATCGTACAAGCTGCGATCTCGTCCTCCGTTTGAATAACCGTTCCGCCAAATTTCGGCAAAGTTTTGATCAGATATTCCATAATCTCGGAAGCAGGGGTGATCGGGTATGCAGGCATGAACCGGCATCCCGCGGCAACAGCCCCAAGACCGATCGCATCGTTACCAATGATAAACAGCTTTTGCTTGCCGTCCGCAGGCTCTAGTTGGAATTCGGAAATCGGTCCGCCGGCCAGCTCTAATACGGATTCGGCTCCCTTACGAACAGCTTCAATATTCTTCTCAACGACAGCCGGACCCTTTCGTCCGAACTCTTCTTCAACCGCTTTATTGAAAACATCCAACGGTAAACCGAGCAACGCCCAAGATGCGCCGGAAGCGGCCATGTTCTTGAACAAGGACGTTCCGAGTTCTTCCGCGATCGCCGTAATCGGCACCGGGAACAAACGGGCTTTAATGCCTTCTGGCAGTGAAGGATTAAATTTCGCATCCGCCACGATCACTCCGGTTTCACGAAGCTCGTGTGCGTTCAAATCGATGGTTTCCTGGTCAAAAGCAACAAGAATATCCAAATCGTCGGAAATCGCGCGAATCGGCTTGGTGCTGATGCGGATCTTGTTATTCGTATGTCCTCCTTTAATCCGTGAGGAGAAATGGCGGTACCCATACAAATAATAACCGAGACGATTCAGCGCGGTAGAGAAAATACGGTCCGTACTTTCGACCCCTTCCCCCTGCTGACCTCCGATTTTCCAAGATAACTGACTAATCACCGTACGTCCACTCCTTTTGATGGTAACTGCATAACGACAACAACAATTTGCCTGGTTTTTTTACCACATCGGAATGTAAATTCCGGTTGGTGAAAAAACTTGCCTCTAAACGCAGTCGCTTAACTTTGAAATGACCTTGTTAGAGGTTTCCTCACATAAAAGGTATATAAAAAATTCTTTTCACTTGTCAAACAAATTTTATGCCTTTACCTGCCAAAAAGCAAGCCTTTTAAACGAATCTATAACATAGAATTTTTAGATGGAATTCATATCAGTATTCGATTGATACATTTATTCTTTCGGAAGAGTCCGCTGCAAGAACCTTTGCCAATTTCCGTGCAGAAATCGCTGCACCTGAGCTTCCGAGTATTGTTTGCATAGAGCTTCGATTAAATTTTCATAGCCTGCTGCATTCTCCAATCCCTGGATCCATTGATCGATCCCGTCGAAATCCGAGCCGAATCCGACATTCAGCTCCCCTCCCAACGAGCAAACATAGTCAATGTGCTTCAAGAGCCGGTCAATCCGAACCGGTGAGCGGGAATCAACAAAATAAGGAACAAACGTAATGCCAATCCGCCCGTTCCGCTCTATAATCGCTTGAATCTGCTCCTTTGATAAATTTCTTGGATGGGGACAAAGCTCGATTGCGTTCGAGTGCGAAGCCATAAAAGGCACCTTCGTCGTTTCCGCCAGCTCCCAGAACCCTTTGACAGACAAATGGGATACATCCATTATCATGCCCATATTTTCCATTTCTTTTAACATTCGCTTGCCTTTTATTGTAAAACCGCCTTTTCTCGGTTCCATCACGCCATCCGCCGCCCAGTTCGCGTAGTTCCAAGTAATCCCGATACAGCGAACGCCGAGTCGAAATAATAAGCGAAGATAAGACATATTCCCCATTAACGTGTCGGCTCCCTCCAGTGTCAGCAAGGCGCCTATGCAATCTCCATGCATCACCGATTCCAAATCCTTAATGCCCTTAATAAACTTCATTTCCGGACGCTGCACGATTTTACGATGAAACAAGTCGATAAATTGAAGAACGTGGTCGAAAGTCGGATTTCGAATTTTTTCGGGCAAATAAATCGCAAAGAACTGAACCTTCATCCCTGCTCTTTGAAGCCTCGGAAAACTAACATCCAATTCCGATTCTTCCTTATAAAAATCAAGCTGCGGGTTCAGGTACAATTTAGAAAGCGCATCGCAATGAGCATCGATAATCAACACGCATCAGCCTCCCCGGTCGCATGTAAAAAAACCTGTCTACAGGGTAAACAGGCCGGAACTTTATATAAGTTTTACGATTAGCGTGGCTCTACGATCAATTTGATGGCTGTCCGATCTTCCCCGTCAATCACGATATCTGTGAACGCTGGAACGCAAATGAGATCAACTCCGCTGGGTGCAACAAATCCTCTTGCGATAGCTACTGCTTTGATAGCCTGGTTCAACGCTCCTGCACCGATAGCCTGAAGCTCCGCCGCTCCACGCTCGCGCAACACGCCTGCCAGTGCACCTGCTACGGAGTTTGGATTGGATTTTGCTGAAACTTTTAATACTTCCATGAAAAGTACCTCCTCGGGAATGATGGATAGATTCCAGTACCATCATATTCTAGAGGTTAGATAAAAATTCCTCCTGCTCGAAAGCTAATATTCGAAAAATTTCGAACTTTTCATCAATCTAGAAATATATGATCCTCGTCGTAGCGAATGAGACTGATTTTATTCGCAAGCCCAGTCTGGTTATCCAGATCGATAGCAACAGCGTGAAAGTGCCATTTGCCCTCATCGACGACGAAACGAACGGGCAGCTGCGTCTTGAACTTCTGCATGACGCTAGTGCGCTCCATCCCTAGTATGCCGTCTCTTGGGCCTACCATGCCCACGTCCGTAATATATGCGGTTCCTTGAGGCAGTATCCTTTCATCATGCGTTTGCACATGTGTATGTGTGCCTACTACCGCTGAAGCTCTCCCATTTAAATGCCAGCCCATGGCGATTTTTTCGGAAGTAGCTTCGGCATGGAAATCGACAAAAATAAATTTATGCTTTTTCTTCGTCGCCTCCAAAATTTCGTCTACCTTGCGAAACGGGCAGTCAATGGGCGGAAGGAAAGTTCTGCCCTGCAGATTAATAAGCAGCAGCTCCTGCTCCTTGACCTTGACGACCGTATGCCCTCTTCCTGGAGTGCCGGGCGGAAAATTGGCCGGCCGGACCATTTTTTCATCATGATCTATAAAGTCAAAGATATCTTTCTGATCCCAAGTATGATTGCCCATCGTGATCGCGTGAATTCCCCATTCATAAAGCTCTTTTGCTATGACTGCCGTGATGCCTCTACCTCCCGCTGCATTCTCCCCGTTTGCGAGAAAAATAGCGTTCGGATAGGTTTGCTTCAATCTCGGCATCATCGTTTTCATCGCCTTGCGACCCACGGATCCCACTATATCGCCAATAAATATGATTTTCATTGCTTGCACCTCGATATCTTTTAAAAATAAGGAAAAGTGGCTTAAACAGCCACTTTTCCTAGTGTATCGTATTTATTTCGCATATTCAACGGCTCTTGTTTCTCGAATGACGGTAACCTTGATGTGCCCCGGATAATCGAGTTCTCCCTCGATTTTCTTTGTAATATCGCGGGCCAGGCGGAACGCCTCGGTATCGTCAATCTTTTCGGGTTGAACCATGACGCGAACCTCGCGGCCAGCCTGGATGGCGTAAGATTTCTCAACGCCCTCAAACGATTCGGAGATCTCTTCGAGCTTCTCCAGTCGCTTGATATAGGTTTCCAGCGTTTCTCTGCGTGCTCCCGGTCTTGCTGCGGATAAAGCGTCCGCCGCGCCGACCAGCATCGCAATAACAGAGGTTGCTTCTACATCGCCATGGTGCGAAGCAATACTGTTGATGACGACAGGATGCTCCTTGTATTTCTTTCCGATTTCCACGCCGATCTCGACATGAGAGCCTTCGACTTCATGATCGAGCGCTTTTCCGATGTCATGAAGCAGCCCGGCACGTTTCGCCAAAGTTACGTCTTCCCCGAGCTCTCCAGCCATCAGTCCAGCCAGATAGGCTACTTCCATCGAATGTTTCAATACGTTCTGTCCATAACTCGTTCTGAACTTTAATCGTCCAAGAATTTTGATCAGATCCGGATGCAAACCGTGTACGCCAACTTCAAACGTAGCTTGCTCCCCGTACTCGCGAATCCGTTCGTCCACTTCCTTGCGCGATTTTTCTACCATTTCTTCAATTCGCGCCGGATGGATGCGACCGTCTGCGACTAATTTTTCCAAAGAGGTTCGGGCAATTTCTCTTCGAATCGGATCAAATCCCGATAAAATAACGGCTTCCGGCGTATCGTCAATAATGAGGTCGATACCCGTCAATGTTTCCAACGCCCGGATATTTCGTCCTTCACGGCCGATAATTCTGCCCTTCATTTCTTCGTTCGGCAAGGTGACTACGGAAACTGTAGTTTCAGCCACATGGTCGGCCGCACATCTTTGAATGGCGAGCGTGATGATCTCTCTGGCCTTCTTGTCTCCCTCTTCCTTAGCCTGCTGTTCGATTTCCTTAATAAGCTGAGCCGTCTCATGACGAACCTCTTGCTCCACATTGGTGAGAATGATGGTCTTAGCTTCTTCCATGGAGAGGCCGGAAATGCGCTCCAGCTCGGCAACCTGATTTCTATAAAGCTGATCAATCTGTGATTGTGTATCTTCGATTCGCTTCTCTTTGTTAGCTACCTGCTCTTCTTTACGTTCAAGAGATTCTAATTTTTTATCCAGCGATTCCTCTTTTTGCAACAATCGTCTTTCTTGTCGTTGAATTTCATTTCGACGTTCACGAATGTCTTTTTCAGCTTCGGTCCGAAGCTTGTGCACTTCGTCTTTGGCTTCCAGGACCGTTTCTTTCTTCAGTGCCTCAGCCTCTTTCTTTGCAGCTTCTTTAATTTGCTCTGCCGCAATTTCTGCACTGGAAATTTTCGCTTCTGCAAGAGATTTGCGGATAAAATAACCAATCCCTAAGCATAGTACGCCAACAACGAGAATGATCGCGATCCAGATGATTGGATTCATCATGTTCACCTCCTCGTTGGTTTCTCCAAGGTGTTAGCTTGGGATTCCTTCGGTTTTTAATCCGTTTTTCAATTGTTTGGCAATTCATAAAGCCCACGTACCGATGAAGGCGCATGGTTTAAGTGCGATTCGGTCAGGCGGCGTGAAATTGGCGATTTGCATGCAGCCCCATCAGAATCATAGAAAGCACCTATGATAATGATTATTAAAAAAATATACATTGTTATTTTATCTGTTGTTCAAGAAGCTTGTCAAGCAACAGTACTATCCAGCGCATTTATCGCAACCATCGCCCCTACAAAAAAAATTAATGACATTAATATTTTATATTGTTAATTTAATTCCAGCTGCTCTCATCCCAAACCTCATCGCTCTCATTATCTTGTTCTCCTTGAGCAATTTCTTGAAGCACCTTGCCAGTCATAGCCCCCGTATATCCTCTTCTCATGAGGAATGCGGCAATCTTTCGTTTGCGCTCCAAGACGCTTCCTTTAGTCTGCTCCCACTTCTTCCTGGCGATGGAGAGTGCGCCTTGAAGCTCTTCTTCGGGATTGATCTCGCTGATCGCCTCTTGGATGTGCGCCTCAGAGAGTCCCTTCTGCTGCAGCTCCTGTCGAACCATATTTCTGCCTTTGCGCTGCCCATAAATGCGGTGCTCTGTCCATTGCTTGGCAAACTCTTCATCATTGACAAAGTTTTGTTCGATCAAAGTGTTCAACGTTGTTTGTATGATGGAAACTTCAAAACCGCTTCGTTTTAGCTTATCTCGAAGCTCCTTAAGCGAATGAGGCCGCCTTCCGATCCATCGTAAGGCCTTCATATAAGCCCCGTGCCGTTCTTCATCCTCCAATACCGACTGCACCCGGTCAGGGTAAATAAGCTCCCCCTTAAACAGCCGGTGCTTGATCAGCATATCTTCGTGAACGGAAAAGGCGAATAGATCTCCTATAAATATGTTATAGCGATGACGATTCCGCTTCTGTCTCTCCACCATTGTGATCATGGAAGCTTCAAAGACTGCGAATTGGTCCTCTTCCAAAAGGCTACATCCCCTTGCTAAAAATGAAAGCACCCTTAGCCGGAGGTTAAAGGTGCCCATCGTTGTTCAAGCTGCTTATTCAAAAGGAGCCTCTATTTCTTCATCTTCCTCATCATCCGTATGGGGGCCCACAACCTTGATCAGGTTGCTGGATTCACGAATCTTTCTCTCGATGGCATCGGAGATTTGCGAATTTTCCTTCAGGAACTGTTTGGCATTCTCACGTCCTTGGCCAAGTCGTTCATTATTGTAAGAATACCAGGCGCCGCTCTTATTAATAATGTCCATTTCCGTTGCAATATCGACGATGCTGCCTTCGCGGGAGATCCCTTCGCCGTACATGATATCGATATCGGCTTGCTTGAATGGAGGGGCTACTTTATTCTTGACCACCTTGATTTTGGTTCGGTTACCGACCATGTCATTGCCCTGCTTGATCGTCTCTACACGTCGGACTTCCAAACGAATGGTGGAGTAGAACTTCAATGCGCGTCCGCCTGGGGTTGTTTCCGGATTACCGAACATCACGCCTACCTTCTCACGAAGCTGGTTGATAAAGATGGCAATAACTTTCGATTTATTAATGGCGCCTGACAGCTTACGCAGCGCTTGCGACATTAAGCGGGCTTGAAGACCGACATGGGAATCTCCCATTTCGCCTTCGATCTCCGCCTTAGGCACCAATGCGGCCACAGAATCGATAACAATAATATCTACCGCGCCGCTGCGGACGAGAGCTTCTGCGATTTCCAGCGCCTGCTCCCCCGTATCCGGCTGAGATAATAGAAGCTCATCTATATTGATCCCTAATTTGCTCGCATATAACGGGTCCAGCGCGTGCTCAGCATCGATAAAGGCAGCTTGTCCGCCGGCTCTTTGCACTTCCGCGATCGCGTGCAGAGCAACGGTCGTCTTACCGGACGATTCCGGGCCGTATACTTCGATAATTCTTCCGCGCGGAAAACCGCCTACACCTAGCGCGATATCAAGCGCGAGAGAACCGCTGGGAATCGTTTCAACCTGCATATGGGTTGACTCCCCGAGCTTCATAATAGACCCCTTGCCAAATTGCTTTTCAATCTGGCGCAATGCCATATCCAGTGCAGCGCGACGATCTGTCAAAACACTCACTTCCTTTTTTCATTATAGGTATATGATAACTTGTTTTCAGGTCTTTGCCAAGCATTTTTTCGAACATACATTCGTTTTTTTTGCGGGCAACAAAAAACCGCAACAAAGTTATCGCTTTGCTACGGTTCTTCCGTTAACAGGTATTCTTATTATAGGCTATATTTCTTCTTCTTTCAACTGTTTCCATAATAGATAGAGCGCGCTCTTCGCCGCCCGCAGCTTGATCGACTCGCGGTTATTACCGAAAAGCTGCAGCTTCTCAACCCGGGGCTCTCCGCCGCCTCCCGCAATACCGATGTAAACAAGGCCTATCGGCTTTCCCTCGGAAGGAGACGGACCGGCTACTCCGGTGATCGAGATCGCCCAATCGCTCCCCGTGGTCTGCCGTAAATTTAAGGCCAAGCATTCCGCCGTTTCAGCACTGACAGCGCCCGGAGCACCTTCTCCTTCGAGGATTTCCATTGGAACGCCTAACAATCCATGCTTGACAGAATTGGTATAACAAATGACGCCTCCAAGAAAGTTACTCGAACTGCCGGGCACTGTCGTTATCAAATCGCTGAGCAAACCGCCGGAGCAGCTTTCCGCTACCGATAAAGTCTGCCCTCTGGCAGCTAACAGCCGCAATATTTCCGCTTCAATCGTCTTATCTTCATTCGCATACAAATACTCTCCAACCCGCTTGCGAATTTCACGCTCCGTCGCCGCAAGCTTGCGCTCGCCTTCTTCAGCCGTATGCGCTCTTGTCGTCAGGCGAATCGTCACTTCCCCCTCCTTGGCGTACGGCGCAATTGTCGGGTCCTGCTGCCCTTGAATGAGATCGAGGATCTGATGCTCCAAATTCGATTCTCCGATACTGGCAAACTTGAGCATTTTCGAGTACAATGGAACTTCATCCGACATGACAGAACGAAGCCATGGCACCGCATAATGTTGAAACATAGGCTTCATTTCCTTCGGCGGACCGGGCAGAAGAATATAGTGCGTCCCTTCCACCGTTAACGCAACGCCAACGGCTAGTCCCGTCTCGTTCGCTAACGGTTCAGAACCTGCTAATAGCAGCGCTTGCCTGACGTTGCTCTCTACCATCGGAATGCCGCGGGACTGAAATAACTGCGTCATTGTATCCATAGACGGTTGATGAATAAGGAGTTCCCTGCCCAAAAATTCCGCAAGCACATCCTTGGTCAGATCATCTTGCGTAGGACCCAGCCCTCCCGTGCAAATGATGAGATCCGCGCGGCTCTTGGCCAATCGCAACGAATCTTCTAAACGAATCGCATTGTCGCCCACAACAGTCTGAAAATAAACGTCAATCCCTAGACCCGCGCACTCGCGGGAAAGAAATTGCGCATTCGTGTTGACAATCTGCCCGAGCAACAGCTCGGTTCCTACTGCAATAATCTCTGCTTTCATGCTAACCCTCCAAACAGAAAAAACACAAGGTTTCCCTACTGTGTTTTTTCCGTAAAATCAATGACGTGTTTATTTTTAACGAAATAATCGATTCCCGAATAAACCGTGATAATCGCTGCGAGCCAGCTGGCAACCAAATCGAATGGGATATTCAGGAAAGCAAAAGGGAAATTGTTAATAAGCAGAGCTATGATAGCGGTAATCTGTGTGGCTGTTTTCGCTTTCCCCCATTTGCTCGCCGCCATGACAGTCCCCTCTAACAGCGCAATCTGCCGTAGACCTGTCACGGCAAACTCCCGAGAGATGATGACGATGGCGATCCAAGCGTCGAGCTTGCTCATTTCCACCAAGGAGACCAGCACGGCTGTCACCAAAAGCTTGTCGGCAAGCGGGTCGAGCAGCTTCCCCAGGTTCGTGACGAGTTTACGCTTTCTGGCGATATACCCGTCAAGACTGTCCGTGCTCGCCGCAATGATGAAGATCAAGGCAGCAATAATTTGATTGTACGTGATGCTGAAGTCATAAAGCTTGATATGCGGAAACTTCACATTAACGAGCAAAAAAAACATAATAAGCGGAACTAGAAAGATCCTCGCCAGCGTAATGCGATTGGCCAGGTTCATGCAATGACCTCCCCGGAAAAGTCGAACTCAAACGAATGAGTAATGCGTACTCTCGCCATTTCGCCGATGTTTAACCGCGCATTAGAGACGAATACTTCCCCGTCAATTTCAGGCGCGTCATATTGGGAGCGTCCTACATAGACATCATTCCGGCCGTCATATCGCTCGATGAGCACGTCGATTTCTTGGCCAATGCGGCTTCCCCCGCGCAAATTGGAAATTTCCCGTTGGATTTCCATCAACGTATTGGCACGGAATTCTTTCACTTCATCAGGCACTTGGTCGGGAAGCCGAGAAGCTGGCGTATCTTCCTCTTTGGAGTAAGTGAACACGCCCAAACGGTCGAACTCCATCTCGCGAACGAACTGCTTCAGGTTCTCGAAATTCTGCTCGGTCTCCCCCGGGAACCCGACGATGATCGAGGTGCGAAGCGCTACATTCGGAATTCTGCTGCGAATTTTGCCGATCAATTCTCTGGAATCCTTTTGCCGGCCTGGTCGGCGCATCCGCTTTAAAACGGAATCTTCACTATGCTGCAGCGGCATATCGACATACTTGCAAACCTTCGGATTGCCGGCAATCGTGTCGATCAATTCATCTGTAAAAAAGCCGGGATAAGCATAATGCAGGCGAACCCATTCGATACCCGGCACCTCGCTAACTCGGTTCAACAGCTTCGGAAGCATAAATCCGTCGTACAGATCCGTTCCGTAATTGGTGGAATCCTGCGCGATCAAGCTGATTTCCTTGACGCCTTGAAAAGCAAGCTGCTGTACTTCGGCAAGGATCGATTCCATCGATCTGCTGCGGAATTTCCCACGCATAATCGGAATACTGCAGAACGTGCAGGCGTTGTCGCAGCCTTCGGCGATTTTGACATAAGCCGTATACCTCGGGGTCGTTACCTGTCTTGGCAGCGCCCGATCATAGTTAAACGCCGGATTGCCCACAAGGATAGGCTTCCTGCCGCGCAAAGCTTCATCTATGATATCGTTGATTTTATCAAAATCTCCGGTTCCGACAATCCCGTCAATCTCCGGCATTTCTTTCATGAGCTCTTCCTTGTAACGCTGGGTCAAACAACCCGAAACGATCAATGCCTTAAGGCTCGCCGTTTGTTTCAGTTCCGCCATATCGAGAATAGTATTCACCGATTCTTCCTTAGCGGCATCAATAAATCCGCAAGTATTGACGATGATGACTGTGGCTTCTTCTTTATCTTCCACCAGTGTATAGCCGCGGCCATGCACCAAACCTGACATAATCTCTGAATCCACTAAATTTTTCTCGCATCCGAGAGTCACTACTTTTACTTTTTCCGTCATGGTAACCTCCAATGATCCAAACCGTTCCATACAAGTATAATACCTAGCCCTATGGAGTGTCAAAAAATGAAAAACCCCCTTAACGGGGGCCTTCGCGCTCTTCTATCAAGCCTAGCTTAACGCAAATTAACAAATTGCAGTTCGAGAGGAATGTCCGCTTTGCGCAGCAAGTTAATGACCGCTTGAAGGTCGTCCTTGTTTTTGCCGCTAACCCGAATTTGATCGCCCTGGATTTGGCTTTTTACTTTCAGCTTCGAATCGCGGATCAGAATATTGATCTTCTTCGCGTGCTCTTGATCGATTCCTTGCTTGAGGTTAATCTTTTGACGAACTGTGCTTGATGCCGCAGGCTCAATTTTGCCGTATTCGAGATTTTTCAGAGAAATTCCGCGCTTGGCCATCTTGGCGTGCAGAATATCCAGCACATTTTGCAATTTGAAATCGTCATCCGAAACGACAACCAACTGATCCTTCTCCAAAGAGATACTGCTCTTGCTGCCTTTGAAATCGAATCGCGTCTCCATTTCCTTGACGGCTTGCTGAACCGCATTATTCAATTCTTGCATATCAACCTTGGATACAATATCAAACGAGCTTTCCGAACTCATCGTCGCCCACACCTCTTCCATGAAAAATACAGCCAAGACTCAGCCTTCATTGCCTGGGAAAGCGCAAATTCCGCTAAATACTTAGCTTTTTTGCAAATTCAATTGAATATTCTTCGGGTTCAAAGAGTCTCCGACCTGAATGACCGTGCCGTTTACCGTCACCTCTACCGCGCCAGCCGCCCCCACTCGTAAATAAGCGGAGCTGTCAAGCTCCCAGGTTTCGGTTTCGCCTTTACTGTACGTTTTTTGTTTTTGGGTGACCCGTTTGTTTTCCCCTGTAATCGCATCCAGAAGAATCCAACACTGGGTACCGGTAATTTTCACCTGAATCAATAATTTCCCCGTACCGTTTACATTGTAGAAGTCGATCCCTTTTTCACTGTTCAAAAACTCCACCAGCGGCTTGACAGGAGTTGGAGTCGGCGTTGGCACGACCGTCGGCAGCGGTTCGGAGATCTGTTCATTGATAGCAATCCCCGTGTTGGCTCTGGCTTGAGGAGACTGGAGAGTGTCCGTTAAACGTTTGGATTGGGCGGGATCCGTCGTATCTTCGTTCGATGTTCCCTTATAATTTTGATACGCGTAATAATAAATGACGCCAAGTATCAAAATAACGAAAGAAACCATCATCACCCCTGATGCGTAGCGGCTAAGCTTATCGGTATTCCGGGTACTCCCCCGCTTCTTGCGGATCGGATCGACAACAGCCGATTGTTCCGCCTCCGGCGCAGGAATGGCACTCTGGTGCATTCTCAGCACCTCGGCCGGATCAAGCCCTACCGCTTCAGCATAGCTCTTGATAAACGCACGGACATAGAAGCTGCCAGGCAATATCTTATAATCCCCTTCTTCGATGGCTTCCAGATACCTTTTACGTATCTTCGTCGTTTCCTCCAAGTCATCCAGGGAAATTTTGCGTTCCATTCTAACCTTTCGAAGTAACTGACCAAGCTCGGACACAGTCTCACCTCCTGAAAGTTATTCGAAGAAAACCCGCTGTGCAAACGATCCTATGATGTAGGACGAGTCAAAGCTCAAAATGGTTCTATATTGGCAGTGAAACTGTCATAGTTAATTTCTTCATCAGGAGAATTGCGAAGCTCCACAATCGTCGTGAAGTCGTCATACGTATATTCCGATTCCCGGATAAAAATATCCGGATGCTCAATCACTTTGGTCGAAGGCATCGCCATGATTTCCTGAAGCAGAGTATGGTGCTTCTCGTTTGATCGAATCGTGGAAACGATACCGTCGATAATAAACACGTTATTCGGAGACATTTCATCCTCGGACAGTTGGCTGCGTACAGTCTGCCTAAGCAGCGTAGAAGAAACAAAAGTCCATCTTTTGTTGGAGCAAACGCTGCCTGCTATGATCGATTCGGTTTTACCAACGCGCGGCATCCCCCGTAAACCTATCACCTGGTTTCCTTCTCTTTTGAAAACTTCGCCCAGGAAATCTACGAGCAGCCCTAATTCGTCGCGGGTGAAACGGAAAGTTTTCCGGTCATCGGAATCCCGCTCAATGTAACGGCCATGGCGAACGGCTAAAATATCAACTAATTTGGGAGTCCGTAAGGCAGTAATAGTAATATTATCTACCTTTTTCAGCATTTTACCCATAAGCTCAATCTTTTCTTCGTCGCTCGTCTGCAGCAGCATCCCGCGAGTCCGGTCCTCCACACCGTTTATCGTCACGATATTGATGTCGAGCATTCCCATGAGGGAAGCGATATCTCCCAATAAACCGGGACGGTTTTTGTGAATTTTATATTCCATGTACCATTCTTTGACTTCCAAATCGAGCACCTCGTTTGTGAATTCGCGAATAAGAGCGTTAAGGAAAAGATTCTACAAATTTCGGCAAAATCCTCCTTAAACGGCGCAAATCAGCTTGATTCCTTTACATTTTTATTCTGAGCTCTTGCTCTGTAAAGCTTTGCGTTCCAGACTTCCATGTCCCTTGCGTTATTGCCGATAATTGATTGTCCAGAATCGCCGCCCAATTCAGATCAGCGGTAAAGGATGAACTTAAATCTTTGACATTAATGCCAAGCGTTTTCGCTTTTGTCAGCATGGCCTCATCTGCCGGGGCGTAGAAAACGATCCAATTGGAAAAATGCTGTTTAGTCTGAAAAGCAAGCTGCCCAAACCACTGCTGATTGTTGTCCCAATAAACGACGCGGTCGGCTTCCTCGGAAGGCGCCCACAAAGATGGAATCGGATGTGTAGACTGCGTTACCCATTCGATAGACGCATTTTGCGCCAACAGCTGCTGTACCCAGTTGTCTTTTTGGGCTTCAATCATAGCTGGATCGGTCTTAAGCAAAAGAATCGAGTCCGATTGCGGAAGGATCTGCGCATTACTGCTATTCACAACGTCTTCGATCATAACCCATCTGCTGTCCTTCTTTTCGGCCGCCAGATTCGCCGCTTCGCCAAGAAGCTCGTTACCGATGACATAGATGTAATCATAAACCCTTGTTTTTAGTTTATTACGCAGCGGTTCATCTAATGCAGACACTCCCTGAATCCATTCGTAAGCAATTAAATGCTCCTTGCGCCAACTCGGCAAAACGGAATTTATAGCTTGTTTTCCCTGTTCGGTTAAGTTCGGGCCCGTTAACATCAGAACCGAGATTTTCTTATCCAAGGCTTCCTGCTGAATCGCAGGGATGCCTCTGCTTCCACAGGCGGCAATCATCACTAATACAAAAATGATGACTGCACTTTTCGTAAAAATCTTCATTGTCCGCGTTCCTTTCTTTACAAGCAATGGAAAAGCCCCCAAAGTTGGAGGCTTCACTTTGTAACCTATTGAAATTGTAAAACGGTTATTAGGCTTTGTCCACTAATTTTACCATTAAACGGGCTATGGTGCGTTTTTCCTGTTCGTCGCCAGCATCCCAAAGCTCTTTCAGAATGCGCTCTTCCTTGTTCTCGGGGTCGACTTTATCGGCAAGAAATTCACCGATTTGAAAGGCAATCTTGGAGATTGTTTCATCGCTCATGCCGGTTCTTTCCGCTTGGTTCACACGTTCAGCCAGAAACTCTTTCCACTTGTCAAATACTTTCAGCACTGTAGCCATTGTAAGCAGCCTCCTTTTGAATTGTGAGAAGTTATTACACGTAGTAATATTCGCAAAACAATACGAATTTATTACATCTGATAATATTCGCATCGATTTACGGCTTTATACGGGCGCCTCACAAAAGTCAGGTCAGCCAACCGCCGTTAGGGCTAATAATCTGCCCTGTGATATAACCGGATTCCGGCAATGCAAGAAAATAGACGAGCGAAGCGATTTCATCGGGAAGCGCGAAACGTCCGGCGGGAATTTCATTTTGCAGCGCGAATCGCTCCTCCGTATTGAAACCGGACATCATCACGGTGTCCACGGCTCCCGGCGCAACAGCGTTCACTGTAACCCCGGAAGGAGCAAGCTCCTTCGCAAGCGCCTTAGTAAATGCGTTCATGCCGCCCTTGGCCGTCGAATACACGACCTCGCAGGAGGCTCCGGATATGCCCCAAATGGAGGAAACATTGATGATCCGCCCGTACTTTTGCTTAATCATATGCGGCATAAACAGCTGAGTGTTGAGAAAAGTGCCTTTCAGATTGATTCCCATCACCTGGTCCCAATCTTCTTCCGTTATGTCGGAAAGCAGTCCGTAATGGGCAATGCCCGCATTATTGACAAGAATATCCGGGACCATATTGCGGTGCTCGAGCTTTTCCTTCATCTTCATGATCTGGTCTCGAGAGCGAATATCTGCGGAAACCGTCAGCACCTTGGCTCCATGCTTCATACAGGTTCGAGCGACTTCATTGGCCGCCTCATGGGATTGCAAATAATGGATAACCACGTTCATCCCGATCGATGCGAAACGCTGTGCAATCGCGGCGCCGATTCCCCGACTAGCCCCCGTGATCAGCACCGTTTGATCGGTAAAAGGCTTCTGAGCCGTCATACAGGCTCACTTTGCACGATCGAAACGGCAAGCTGCTCCCAATTGAAATGTTCGCGGAAACGTTCGTTAATCCGCTCTAGGGTCATTCCCTCATAGACCGGTAAAATATCGAATAAATCGATTCCTTTGAATTGATATTTCGTAAACTCATTGGCGATGGATTCCGGGGAATTCAGCATCCGCAGGAAATTTCCGATCTTCTTCTTGCGGCTCCGCTCGAACGTTTCGGCGTCCAAGCCGCTTCCCTTCCGTTTCTCTACCTCTTGTTTCACGCGTTCCACAAGCTGCATCGGATCTCGCGTATCCCCGCCAATGACGGAAAAAGCGTAATCGCTGCTGCAATTGTATTCAAGCCCGAAATTATCGGAAATAAGATTGTCATCGTACAATGACTGGTATATGCTCGAACTTGCGCTGAACAAAATGTCTAACACCAATTTCGTAGCGAGCTCCTTTTCCAGAAGAGGTCTGCCATCGACACCCGGAGCTCGCTCCTTTAGGCCGAACAGGCATTTCGGCAGCGATACCGTTAAGGCCGTTACTTTTTGGGGAGTGTCGACGCGAACCGGCTCTTCCTCAAAGAAGCGCTTGATCTCGCCTTGAGGCCCGAATGCTTTAGCCGCTTGGTTCTTTTTAACAAATTCAAAAATTTCCTCGGGATTCACGCCGCCGACCACAAACAGATTCATATTGCTCGGATGATAAAATGTATGGTAACAGGAATATAAAGTTTCTTTCGTAATTTTCGATATGGATTCCACCGTACCCGCAATGTCGATATGCACCGGATGCTTCTGATACATCGCCTCGATTAAACCGAAATAGCTTCTCCAGTCCGGCTGATCCTGGTACATTTTGATCTCCTGTCCGATGATCCCTTTTTCCTTTTCTACATTTTCATCGGTAAAATAAGGATTTTGCACAAAATTGAGCAGCGTCTCCAGGTTAGTCAACATGTTTTCCGTAGCGGAGAACAAATATGCCGTTCGGTCGAAACTCGTAAACGCGTTGGCGGAAGCGCCTTGGGAGGCAAAGTTCGCAAACACGTCGCCTTCGGGCTCCTCAAACATTTTGTGCTCCAAAAAATGAGCAATCCCATCCGGTACCCGGACCTCAGGACCTCCCTCCACCTGAAAATGGTTATCTACAGAGCCGTAATTGGTTGAGAACGTAGCATACGTTTTCTGGAAGCCTTCCTTTGGCAGCACGTACACATTCAATCCGTTAGGCAATTTCTCGGCATAAAGCGTTTCATTCAAATGAGGATAAGGTATGACTTGCATAGCTACTCTCCTTTCTGATCCCGCAGGAAATAAATGGTATCGAGCTGAACTTGCTTGGCAACTTGCTGAATAGCTGCGATATCGACGGATTCCACCGCTTCGATCAGCTCCGGAACGTTCCGCTCTTTACCGGATAAAATGCTGTTGAAATCCAATGCAATGATCTCAAAAGCCGAATCTTGAATTTCCCGCAAGTGATTCGAAATCATCGCACGCGTTTGGGAGAGCTCGGTATCGCTGATTTCGCCTCGTTCCATCGCTTCCAGCTGTTTGCGGATAATAGCTACAGCCTTCTCATAGTTCTCTATTTCAATACCCGATTGAAGAGTGAGAATACCTTTATGACCGTCAAGCCGGGAGGAAGCGTAATAGGCAAGGCTTTCTTTTTCCCTCACATTGATAAAAAGTTTCGAGTGCGGATATCCGCCCAACACACCGTTGTACATGAGCGCTGCGGGATACTGCTGATCGGCGTAAGTAATGTTGGTCCGCAGACCCATGTTGAGCTTCCCTTGGTTAACTTCAAGCCGCTCCACGACAGTCTGAACGTCCCCCCTGCTTTTTACCGGCGCTTTCATCTGGTATGCGGCCGATCGGGAACGAGGGATAGAGAAAGCTTTTGAAACCAATCCCTGCACTTCCTGCAGCGATGTGTTTCCCACAACATAGATATCGATAGGGCTGTTTTGCAGCCAGTGAGTGTAATGCTCGTAAAGGGATTGAGGAGTAATGGAGCTAAGGATTTCAAGTTTCCCTAGAGGGTGCAGACGGTAAGGTTCGTTCTTGCACATTTCCTCCAAACAGCGTTCCGCGGCGTAGCGGATTTTATCGTTGATGACCGATTCAATCCGTTTTTGCAGTGTTTGTTTCTCAGCATCTACGTATTTATTCCGAAAGCGGCCTTCCTCTAATACCGGACGGGTTAGCGTCTCTCCCAGAAATTCAATTCCTTGCTTTAACAGCGGTTCGCTTACAGCGACAAAACGGTCATTAATCAAATCCATGCGGAATTGAACAATCTGGTAATCGCCTCTTTTATAAATATCAAACCCGAAGCCAGCGCCGTACAAGTCATCCAAATATTCACGAAATTGTTTCGTTTCAGGGTGATTTTCAGTTCCTCTTCGCAGCACGAAAGGCGTTAAGGCCGTCTGAGTGACGGTTTCCTCCGCTAAAGGCTGACCTACGTAGACGGATATCGCAAACGTTTTAAATTGATCGGTGGGCAGCACGTGCAGACGAATGTTGTTCATTATGCTTCGCTCAAATTGGATGTTTTTCAAAAATCCGGTCTCCCTTCAGTTCGTTTAGTTCCATTATATTCCCTAAGAAATAGAAGAAGCAACCGGGGTTCGGTTACTTCTTTTCGCTGCCTTGTCCTTCTACATGCAGAAAATATGCTTGCCGATCTGCTTCACCTGCGGTCGAGTCCAAATCCATTTGGATGTAGCTGTGACGGGGTTGAAATAGTAGAGGCAGCCTCCGGTTGGATCCCATCCGTTGATCGCATCCTTGACTGCCTTTTTGGAGCTTTCGTTTGGCGTCAGCCAAATTTGTCCGTCAGCGACAGCAGTGAACGCCCCCGGTTGAAAAATAACGCCTGAAACGCTATTCGGAAAGCTTGCGGATTGGATGCGATTGAGGATCACGGCTGCGACCGCAACTTGTCCGATATAGGGCTCCCCTCTCGCTTCGCCGTGAACAGCGTTAGCCATGAGGTTAATGTCCTGCGCCGAGAATCCCAGGTTACTGGATGGCGTGAGGTTGGCAGCCCCGCCGACTGATGTTGTACGCCCCTTTCCGCCTCCGCCCGTTGGAGCTGTGGGCCTCCAATTTTTAGTGGCTTCCCATAGCCTTAACTTGGTTTTGGCTCCGACAATGCCATCCACCCTAAAGCCGAATTCACCTTGGAACCTCTTTACTGCGGTGAGTGTCCTATATCCGAAATCCCCGTCAATATCTCCACCGTAAAAGCCTATAAATTTCAATCGTCCCTGCAGCTCATAAACGTCAGCCCCTGTTGCGCCATAGCGTATCTCGTTTTTGCTGAACGTCTCTTTGGACAAATTGTTATTTTTCAGCTGAAATACTGCAAAAAGTACAAAAACAACGCAAAATGTAATTACGATCAGTCGTTTATTCATTCCCTTACTCAACCCTTCCTGATTTTTGGCAGCCTTTTATTGCTTATTATGAGAAAGGGAGTTCTCTTCTATGCACAAAAAAACACTCTCGCTCAGAGAGTGTTACCGGGCTTAATATGCGCATTAAGACGGAATTCGACTGTGGTGGTACTGTTCTACGGACATGAGAACCTCACGAGGCTTACTTCCTTCGTAAGGGCCTACAACGCCTTTAGCTTCCATGGAATCAATGAGTCTTGCAGCTCTGGTGTATCCGACCCTCATTCTTCTTTGAAGCAATGAAACGGAAGCTTGTTTCGCTTCGAGTACAATGTGCACCGCTTGATCGTAAAGCTCGTCCTCAAATTCGTCCTGCTGCTCGGATTGTTCCTCCACTTGCGGCACCATCTCTTCTTGATAATTAGCCTGCTCCTGGGTTCTTACGAAATTGACGACCGATTCGACCTCTTGGTCGGATAGGAACGCCCCTTGAACCCGGACTGGTTTGGAGGCGCCCACAGGCAAATACAGCATGTCTCCTCTACCGAGCAGCTTCTCCGCCCCAACCATGTCGAGAATGGTGCGTGAATCGACTTGAGAGGATACGCCGAACGCAATTCTTGAAGGGATATTGGCTTTGATGACACCTGTAATCACATCTACGGACGGCCTTTGCGTCGCGATGATCAAATGAATCCCCGCAGCACGAGCCATCTGCGCCAAACGGGTGATTGAATCCTCAACGTCATTGGCGGCAACCATCATTAAATCGGCAAGCTCGTCTACGATGACAACGATATAAGGCAATGGCGCTTCCGTACCGCTTTCGCTAAGCATGGCGTTATAGCCTTCGATATTTCGAGTGCCGCTCTTGGAAAAGAGCTCATAGCGTTTTTCCATCTCAAGGACAACTTTTTTGAGTGCCAGCGACGCTCTTCGAGGATCGGTCACAACGGGCGCAAGCAGATGAGGGATGCCATTGTATACATTCAATTCGACCATTTTCGGGTCGATCATCAGAAACTTCACTTCGTTTGGCTTTGCTTTATACAAAACGCTCGTAATAATGCCGTTTATACAAACCGATTTACCGGACCCGGTAGCTCCTGCAACTAGCAAGTGCGGCATTTTTGCTAAATTGCCGACAATAGGTTGACCGGATATATCTCGACCCAGTGTAATGGAGAGGCGGGAACTGGAATCCTGGAAAGCCGATGTTTCCATCACTTCTCTCATGGTGACGACGGATACTTCCATATTCGGGACTTCAATCCCAATAGCGGATTTACCCGGAATGGGCGCCTCCATACGAATATCCTTAGCGGCCAACGCCAACGCGATATCATCCGTCAAACCGACAATTCGGCTTACCTTGACCCCGACATCCGGCTGAATCTCATATCGGGTTACGGCAGGACCTCTAACCACCTCCAAAACTTTCGCCCGAACCCCGAAGCTTTCCATGGTTGCCTCCAGCTTCCGCGCATTCGCTTTGTAGTCGGATAACTCGGAGCCTTTTCCCGCAGCCGGTTTCGACAATAGAGTCAGTGCCGGCAGCTCATAGGGCCGCGCGTTCTCGGGCTTGTTTTTAGAAAAGTCGACCAATGCAGGCTCGTCATCCGCTTTTACTGCATCCGTCTGAAGCTTTGGAGAGGAAGCTTTCGGCTTCGCGTCCGTATGCTGAACCTCCCGGTGTACCTGCTCTTGAAAATCACGAATGACGGGAATGGCCGAATGCTCCTCTTCAAGCTGTGAATCAGACATCTCCTTATGAGGGTCGGCTTTATACAAGACCTGCTCATGTGCAGGCTCATACATGGCGTGATCATCGTCATTTTCATTTTGTGCATTTGCCTTGTTTTTAGGGGTTTGGAGAAGCTGCATGAATATCGGAGACTTCTTAGCCCGTTTCGTCACAGGTTTAAAGGTTTCCTCATCGAACTCATCATCCATCGGAACATAAACATCCGGCTTCTTCGCGGCCTTGTCTGCGCTCCTTGCTTTAATAGTTTGCGGTTGTCGTCCGCCCCGGTCCTGCAGCCATTCCTTCATCCGCAGCTTCAAGTTCGCGCCAATGCTGCCAAAACGGATATGCAGCTTGCTGCCTGCATCGACATATGAAATGCCGGTCGCCAAAATAAACCCGATCGCAAAAAGAGAATATTGTATTAATCTAGCTCCTAAATTATCAAATAAAAAATAAAGCCCGCCGTACAGCAATGCGCCGATCATACCGCCGCCAACTCCATGCTTTAACAGGTTTTGGCCTTCAGCAGACGTACTGATTCCGTCAATCATGGCACTCCACGTGGATTTGATGACTGTACCTCCGTTGAAACCGCCGTTTGGATACAACTGGGTAAATAAAGCAATATGGCTCATGATAAGGAGACCTAATGCAAATAATAGGATTCCCGCCTTCTTGGCTGTCCTAAGCGGCGGCCAAGCCCGCTTGATCATGGCGTATAAAGCTATGTATATAAACATCAACGGGACAATGAAGTCCCAGGTCCCCACAAAAAATCGAAACAAATACACCAGCGAATTTCCCACATGCCCCTGCCGCGCAAGCGCAATGACAGAGAAAATAAGAATGACGATCCCGTATAATTCGAATAACAGGTTCGTCTTCAGGGCCTTGCTCTTTTTCTTGCTTTTTGCCACATCTGTCACCCCCGATGAATCATTATACCATAGTTTTCATAGGGGAGATACATCCGCAAGAACTATCCGGGCTAAGCGATGTTTTCTCGACAGGCGCGAAGATTTTTGAGATGTTCATAGGATTCTTCGCGCCAAATGCTGGACAGCTCTCAAAAGGTCGGACCAAACTCGATTATCGTGCCTGGCATAAATTGAGGATTTAAAAAATCCTGCGGATTCACGCTGTGTAAACGGACAATTCTGGCTTGCAGCTCGTTGATCGGTTCGATTTGCAGTTCAACTCCGTCCAGCTTGATATCCATATATTTCGGCGCAAATTGTTCCATCCCATCAAAAATAACTTCCTCTGGAATAATCGAGTAATGAATCATTGAATCACTCCTCCGTTCGGCTCTTTTCTTCGCGCTTCTATGCGATGATTCAATTCCTTAATCGCATCTCCTACTCCGCCGACCGCGTTAATCAGACCATATTTCACGGCATCGGGGCCGATCACTGTGGTGCCGATGTCTCTGGTCAGTTCACCGGTTTTGAACATCAGCTCTTTGAACTTCTCCTCGCTTACCTGAGAGTGGCTGACTACGAATCGAACGACTCTCTCCTGCATTTTATCCAAATACTCGAAAGTTTGCGGCACACCAATGACCAGACCGTTCAAACGAATGGGATGAATCGTCATCGTCGCCGTTTCGGCTATAATGGAGTAATTGGATGAGACAGCGATCGGCACACCAATGCTGTGTCCCCCGCCTAATACTAAGGTCACAGTAGGTTTAGACAATGTTGCAATCATTTCAGCAATAGCCAGTCCTGCTTCCACGTCTCCCCCGACCGTATTTAAGATCACCAGCACGCCTTCGATTTTCGCATTTTGCTCTGCTGCTACCAATTGCGGAATAACGTGTTCATACTTAGTCGTTTTATTTTGAGGCGGCAGTACAACATGCCCTTCTACTTGCCCGATGATCGATAAACAGAAAATGTTGGATTCGCCGGAAGGAGTCGTCGTTTGGCCCAACTGCTGAATATTTTCCAGGGTGGGGGTTTTCTTGGGCTCATCCATGCTGGGTTCCTGCTGATTCGGTTGCTGCGGTGTAGATTCCATTTTCCTGATCCTCCCTCTTTTTCATCTACCCTAGTATGGATGGCACCCTGCTTTTTCATGCATCGGAAAAATTGAAAAAGCCCTCATGGATCCAAGATCCAAGAGGGCTCTATAATTTGCCCCCTTGGATCACAGATCCAGGAAGGATCATAATTTGCCCCCTTGGATCTTAGTTAGATCCATGAGGGCTTGTATTATTGCTAAGGGTTCAAGTGACTAGTTCGAGACTAGACCTCCATAATAATAGGGAGAATCATCGGTCTTCTTCTGGTTTGCTCATATAAAAATCGTCCTAAAGCATCCTTCACATGAGTTTTGAGAGATGCCCATTCGTTTACATTTTCATTCATCAGCTTGTTGAGCGTATTCGTTACAATACGGTTCGCTTCGTCAAGCAGGCCTTCAGATTCGCGCACATACACAAACCCCCTGGAAATAATATCCGGGCCGGAAAGAATGTTTCCATCCTGCTTGCTTAACGTAACGACAACCACTAATATACCGTCCTGCGACAGAAGTTTACGATCGCGAAGCACAATATTTCCTACATCGCCAACGCCTAAACCGTCTATCAGAATATTACCGGATTGCACTTTAGAGCCCTTGCGCGCTACGCCGTTCTGAATTTCTACAGTATCGCCGTTGTCGATTATGAAAATATCTTCCTTTTGGACACCTACGGATTCAGCTAAATTCGCGTGCTGACGAAGCATTCGATATTCCCCGTGAATCGGGATGAAATACTTCGGCTTCATGAAGTTCAGCATCAGCTTTAGCTCTTCCTGGCTGCCATGACCGGAAACGTGAACGCCTGTAATGGACCCGGGTCCATAGATGACATTCGCTCCAATTCGGAACAATTCGTCAACAGTACGTCCAACATAACGCTCATTGCCTGGAATCGGCGTTGCTGCGATGATAACCGTATCTCCCGGCAAAATATCCACTTTGCGATGTGTCGAGCGCGCCATACGAGTCAAAGCGGACATCGGTTCACCTTGACTTCCGGTGGAAAGAATCGCCACTCGGTCAGCAGCCATTTTATTGATTTCCTCAGGCTCGATCAGCATACCGTCCGGAATGCGCAGATAACCAAGCTCACTCGCTATCGAAACCACATTGACCATGCTTCGGCCAATCACCGTAAGCTTCCTGCGGGTGGCTTCACAAGCCTCAATCACCTGTTGAATCCGATGTATATTGGAGGCAAAAGTGGCAATAACCACTCTTTGCTTTGCCTTGCGGAATACGTCTTCGATCTCGACGCCAACGCTTCTCTCCGAGCCGGTATAGCCTGGACGCTCCGCATTGGTGCTGTCGGACAGCAAGGCCAGCACGCCTTTCTTACCGATCTCAGCCATTCGGTGAAAGTCCGCATACTGCTCATTCACCGGCGTTTGGTCAAACTTGAAATCGCCGGTGTGAACGACCACACCTTCAGGCGTTTCCAAAGCGATTCCAACCGAATCTGGGATACTGTGATTGGTTTTGAAGAAAGACGCCGTAATCGTCCCCAAATTGAGAACGGAATCCGCTTGGATCAAAATGCGCTTTGTCTCTCCGAGAAGATTGGCTTCCTTCAACTTCGTCTCAACAAGTCCGAGTGTAAGCTTCGTTCCGTACACTGGAACATTCAAATGCTTCAGAACATAAGGCAAACCGCCGATATGATCCTCGTGGCCGTGAGTCAACAAAATACCCCGAACCTTATCTTTATTTTCCGTCAGATAGCCAATATCGGGAATAACAATATCAATACCGAGCATATCCTCTTCTGGAAATTTGAGTCCGCTGTCAATGACAACAATATCGTTCGCGTACTGCACCACATACATATTTTTCCCGATTTCGCCCACGCCGCCAAGAGCGAAGATCGTTAATTTATCTCCATTTTTCTTAGACAAGAAATGAACCTCCTTATGAATTGTTGACGACGAATTTTCTATGATGAAACCGAACCAGTCACTTGCCACCATTATACATGATGAAAAACTCCAATTACAAGTCGCCTTACTTAAGCGCTAGTGTTCCCAAAAAAAAAGAAAACCGATGCCGGCAGCACCGATTTGATAAACGACTCATTCAAAAAGCGATTTGATGAATTGTCCTTCTTCTTCGGTTACTTGGACAAGCGGCAAACGAACTCCGCCTGCATCCATGCCCTTTAGCTGCAAAGCATATTTGATTGGGGCGGGGCTAGGAGCGACGAATACTCCTTTAAATATCGGAAGCAGCTTGCGATTACAGGCAGCAGCCTCGCGAATGTTCCCTTCCAAGTAATACTTTATCATAGATTGCATTTCTTTTCCAATCATGTGGCTAGCGACGCTAATAATGCCATGGCAGCCTACGGCAATAGCCGGCAACGTCATGCTGTCTTCTCCGCTATAAACCAAGAAGTCTTCCGCCGCTCCGGTCAAAATTTGCGTCAGCTGGTCTGTGCCCGCACAGTCCTTCGTAGCTATGATGTTAGGCACCTGCGACAGACGAATCGTTGTCGAAGCGTCGATGTTGACACCGGTTCTACCCGGTACATTGTAGAGCACGATCGGAAGCTGGACAGACTCGGCAATCGTTTTAAAATGCTGGTACAGTCCTTCTTGCGAAGGTTTGTTATAGTAGGGTGCAACTATAAGCAATGCGTCTACGCCGGCAATCTTTTCAACCTTTTTCGAAAAATGTATAGTGTGAGCTGTATCGTTGCTGCCCGTGCCGGCAATAATTTTGCAGCGCCCCCTCGCGTAACGGACGGCTGTTTCTATCAGCCTGAGCTTCTCTTCCTCCGTTAAGGTTGGAGACTCGCCGGTTGTTCCGCATATGACGAGACTATCGGACTGCTGTTCTTCGATTAAATAATTGATCAGCGGCTCCACTTGGTTCCAATTGATTTGCATGCTCTCATCAAAAGGGGTGACCATCGCTGTGACTACTCTTCCGAAATCCACAGTTAACTCCTCCTACTGCATGTTTACTTGTGCAGACCGAACTTTTTGTGCAGGGCTCTAACCGCTTGAATCATATCTTCATTGCGAACCAACACCCAAATCGTCGTATTGGAGTCAGCAGATTGAAGAATCCGAATGTCCTGTTCCGTAAGCGCTTCGACAATATGCGCCATAATTCCCGGCACTCCATTCATCCCTCCGCCAATGACCGATACCTTCGCGCAGCCGCTTAAATAGTGCGGGTCATATCCGAGCTCTTTCAGCAGCTTAACCGCTCTGGGAGCCTCGTGGTCAAAAACCGTGTAGACGACACCGGACGGGTTGACGTTGATGAAATCGACGCTAATTTGGTTTTGAGCCATCGTTTTGAAAACTTGAAGCTGTAAATCGTATTGTCCTTCAGCGGATGCAACCTGGATCTGCGTGATGTTTGCAAAATGCGCAATTCCCGTCACCAATCGGTCATCTACGGCGTTAGAACCGGTTTTAATCGCATCCAAATTGGTTACCAGCGTTCCTTCCTCTTTGGAAAAAGTAGATCTGACACGAATCGGAATGTTGGCCTGCATCGCCACCTCAACCGCGCGGGGATGGATGACTTTGGCTCCATTATGAGCCATGTTGCATATTTCGCTAAAGCTCACCTTATACAGAGGCCTTGCGTCGTTGACAATTCGCGGATCTGCGGTCAAAATCCCGTTCACATCCGTGAAAATGTCCACGATTTCCGCCTTCAATGCGGCGCCTAAAGCAGTCGCTGAGGTATCGCTGCCGCCGCGACCCAGCGTCGTGAAATCGCTATTCCCGGTTCTACCTTGAAAACCGGTTACAATGACAACCTTTCCCTGCTCCAAAAGCTCATGGATTCGGTTCGGCTGAATCGACATAATCTGAGCGCTGCCATACACATCGTTCGTCTGGATCCCTGCCTGGCCGCCTGTCAAAACAGCTGACGGGATTTGAGCGGCATGAAGCAGACTGCATAAATTGGCTGCTGAAATAATTTCCCCGCAGGAGAGGAGCAGGTCCTGCTCTCTGGCGGGAAGCGCGTCTCCGTTTTGCCGGATCAGCTCAAGCAACGTATCTGTAGCGTAAGGATCCCCTTTTCTACCCATCGCGGAAACGACAACAACTAGTTTATACTCTTGTGCTAAAGCGTCTTTGATATGTTCTAGGACGTATTCTCGGGCTTGAACGGTGGATAGGGAAGTACCTCCGAATTTCTGCACTAAGATCCTCATGATCTTCCCCCGAATTCGTTTCCCGACCGCCTTGAGGCGGCAGTGGTTATTGCTGTTCTATAGCAATATATTCAGCGATTTGAACCGCATTCCAAGCAGCGCCTTTCAGCAGATTATCGGAAACAATCCACATATTGAGCGCTTTAGGGTTGCTTAAATCTCTGCGTACGCGGCCAACAAAGGTTTCCAGCTTACCAGCCGCTTCAGTGGCCAGCGGGTACTGCTGCTCCTCCGGATTGTCAACGAGAACAATCCCCGGCGCGTCGGCTAACAGACTTTTTATCTCCGCTACATCAAAGTCTTCTTTCAACTCCACGTAGACCGATTCCGAGTGACCGTAAACGACTGGAATGCGAACGCATGTCGCCGTAACCTCAATCGACTCGTCCCCCATGATTTTCTTCGTTTCGCGAATCATTTTCATCTCTTCGTTCGTAAAACCGTTATCGAGAAATTTGTCGATTTGCGGAATTGCATTGAACGCGATCTGATGCTTCACAGGCAAAGATCCCACCGGTAAAATGTCCGGATTAGGGTCATTACCTTCCAGCACTTCTTTAGACTGGCGCAGCATTTCGCTGATTGCTTTCGCTCCGGCGCCCGAAACGGCCTGGTAAGTCGAAACAATAACGCGCGAGATGCCATACCGATCATAAAGAGGCTTCAAAGCGGCCACCATTTGAATGGTAGAGCAATTGGGGTTGGCAATGATACCTTTGTGCTCACTGATTTTATCGATATTAACCTCAGGGACGACAAGCGGAGTTTCCGGGTCCATCCGGAAAGCATTCGTATTGTCTATGCAAACCGCGCCTGCCTGAACGGCGTGTGGCGCTAGCGCCTTCGACACGTCTCCCCCTGCGCTGAACAAGGCGATATCAATGCCGTTAAAGCTCTCGGGAGTCGCTTCCTCTACGGTAATCTCCCGGCCTTTGAATGAAAGCTTAACGCCAGCGGATCTGGCGGAAGAGAGCAGCTTTAGCTCGTTGATTGGGAAATTCCGTTCATCCAATAGACGAATGATTTGCTCACCTACGGCACCGGTAGCGCCGACAACTGCAACATTAAATAACTTTTGGTTCGACATTTGCTGTCCTCTCCCTTTTTGTGGATGGTCTCTGTCAAATTTAGTATTGAAATCTTTCAACGATCATCGGCTGCAGCTGTTTCCCTTGCAGAGCGGCCTCACAGGCATCCATAATGAGGTCCATTCTGGCGACCAGTGAATTCGGCTTGGCCGAAGGGGCATCCTGTCCGAAAGGAACGAAGTAAATGTTTTTCGTAATCAATAGCTTTGCTATATTCATGGCGTTAAGCCCAAGGCCGTCGTTGGTGGAAATAGCCAGAACGAGTGGTCGCTGATTTCTCATCTGGGCTTTAGCCGCCATGAGAACCGGACTTTCCGTCATCGCATTGGCCAGCTTGCTCGTCGTGTTTCCCGTGCACGGCGCAATGACCATCACGTCAAGAAGCTTGGAGGGCCCAAGCGGTTCAGCCTCCACGATCGAGTCAATGATTTCATTTCCAGTGATGTCCCGAAGCTGCTGCTGCCAGTCCACCGATTTGCCAAATCGAGTATCGGTCGTCATGACCGTGTTCGAAATGATCGGGATGACTTTCGCCTCTGCGTCTACGAATCTCTTAATCTGCGGCATAACTTCCTCAAGCGTGCAGTGCGAGCCCGTAAGCGCGTACCCTACCGTTTTCCCTTGCCAATTCATTCCACATCGCTCCTATCCTTGAAGTCCTCCTGAATCAACTGACTTAGCGCATTCGCCATGATTCGTCCAGCTGTTTTCGGTGCGACAATTCCAGGTAATCCCGGAGCCAGCAACGCTTTGACGCCTCTTTTCTCCGCGAAACGGAAATCAGTTCCGCCGGGCTTAGAGGCCAAATCGATAATGACCGCGCGATGTGGGATATTGGCAATGACTTGTGCTGTGACTATCATAGTCGGAATTGTATTAAAAAGCAAGTCAATATTGGCTGCTTCCTGGTACAAATCTCTTGTGTAGAAAGGGATGAAGCCCATCTCCCAGGCTCTCGCGTAATGCTCCGGCTTGCGCACTCCCATCTTAACGGCAGCCCCTAAACCCTGCAGCGTTTTGGCCATCGTAAACCCCGTTCGTCCCAATCCCAAAACCATGCATATCGATCCGTGAATCGTAATGTCCGTGTTCTGGATAGCCATCATTAATGCGCCCTCTGCGGTAGGGATGGAATTGTAAATGGCTACGTCATCACGATCGAACAATTCGACAACAGAAATCGTGTGATCGGCGCACAGATTTTTCAAATAAGGTTTCGCCATTCCGGTATACACCTTGGCGTGCCTGGGAAGCGCTCCGATATGCTCCGTCGTCAAGATCATCTCATCGGTGGAAAAGATGGATTCTACATGACCAGTGTCATCGGTCCCGACAGCCGGTAAGATGAGCGCATCGACATGCCCGAGCGCATCGGGACTGAGCTTCGCCTTCGCCACACCAGCGAACTGCTGCTGCAGATTATCAAAACCGATTAATGTGACTGAAGCATCGAGTTCTGTAAATTTTTGAATAACTTCAAGCTGCCTGGCGTCTCCGCCAATGAGGGCAACTGAAATTCCGGTCAACATACTGGTAACACCCCTTCCTAGCTCCGTTCGATAACTTATTCTATGCTTCCGCCCAAAAATGGGTTACTTGCTAAGGGTACCGAAAAAGCCCCTTCCGAAAGGAAGGAGCTCAAGGGGAAAGCATGATTAAGTTCCGGTATGGCCGAACCCGCCGCTGCCGCGTTCGGTTTCCGTCAGCTCGGAAACGGCATCCAATTGTATCGACGGTACCAGTTGGAACACCATTTGGGCGATTCGATCGTTGCGCTGAATGATGAAAGGTTCCTGACCCAGGTTGATGAGCAGAACTTTCACCTCGCCGCGATAATCCGCATCGATCGTCCCGGGAGAGTTCAGAGCTGTGACCCCATGCTTGTAAGCTAAGCCGCTGCGCGGCCGAATCTGCGCCTCAAGCTCGGGAGACATGCTCATCGCGAAGCCCGTTGGAATGAGGCCTCGCTCGCCCGGCTGCAGTATAACCGCCTCGGTGACCGCGGCATGAAGGTCGAAGCCGCTTGCGGCTGCTGACATTTTCTGCGGGAGGTGTACGTCATCGTTTCCCGGGAGCCGCATGATTTGAACGCGAAAGTTAGCGAACGACAAGCTGATCCCTCCTGAATCCTTTGAGCGCGTCATCGGAATGACCCACCATAGCCAAAGCGAACGGTTCCGAGAACAGGCTGCTCGTCAGCTCAGCCATGTGCTCCATTTGTACACTTTCGATTCGCTCTATCATTTCATCCAAGCTGTAATGCTTGCCGGTCATAAGTTCATTCTTACCGATCCGGTTCATCCGGCTGCTCGTGCTTTCCAGGCTCAAAATCAAGCTTCCCTTCAACTGCTCTTTCCCCTTCTTCAGCTCGCTATCCGTGATGCCCTTATCGGAGATTTCGTGCAGCAGCTCCATCGTTACTTTAAGAACTTCCTCTGTTTGCTTGGGAGCGGTTCCTGTATAAATGGTAAACATTCCACTGTCGATATGGGAGGAGTGATAGGAATAAACAGAATAAGCCAAGCCCCTTTTTTCCCGAATTTCCTGGAACAAACGGGAGCTCATTCCACCGCCGATCGCGTTGTTGAGCAGAATCATCGGATATAAATTGTCTTCCCGTAAAGAAATCCCCGGCAGCGATAGACAGATATGGCATTGCTCCGTCTTCTTGGCATGGAAAATCTCATCGCCCGCAAACCCGGGAGCCGTGTAAGCAGACTCTGCCCCGCTGTTGTTGAATCCGCCAAAATGCTTTTCGATCAGATCCTTTACGCTGTCATCGATATTGCCGACAATACTGATCACGGTATTTTCCGTGTTATAGAACTGCTTCATATAGCTGCGAAGATCATCCGGCTTCATCGTCGATAATTGCTCTTGCGTGCCCAGAATCGTGTAGCCTAACGGATGGTTGCCGTAAGCCGCTTTAGCCACCAGATCGTGCACCAAATCGTCCGGCGTATCTTCGTACATCGAGATCTCTTCAAAAATAACATTTTTTTCCTTTTCCAGCTCGGATTCATCAAAGACGGAATGAAAAAACATGTCAGACAGAACATCAACGGCTATTGGCAGATGCTCATCCAGCACCTTGGCATAGAAACACGTATATTCCTTGGAAGTGAACGCGTTCACATTGCCTCCAATGCCGTCAAAAATTTCCGCAATATCCTTTGCCGAATGGCGGGCTGTGCCTTTGAACAGCATATGCTCAATAAAATGGGAAATTCCATTGTTCACCGAACTTTCATTGCGCGAGCCCGTTTTCACCCAGATGCCAAAAGAGACCGAACGGCAGGTTGGAATTTGCTCCATGACAACCCGGAGTCCATTATGTAATCTGTATTTAATCACCAGAAGTTCCTCCTCATCAGTTTCCCACAAGACCATAATACTCCCTTAGTCTAACAAAAATGATACTCAGACTCAACTTTGCAGCGTTGGCTCTGGCACACGGGTTGGAGAAAGAAGCTCGCTGACGGTTCCTAGCGAGTACCCTTTGCGCTTAATGATCTTGATGATCCCATCCAGCGCTTGACTGGACGACACGGTCGGGTGCATCAAAATAAGGAAACCGGGTTCGACTCGCGATTCAATTTTTTGAATGATTCGACTGGCTCCCGGATGGGTCCAATCTACGGTATCGAGCGTCCATAAAATGGTTTTCAGCTTCAGCCCGGCTGCAATCTGCACCGTCTCTTGGTCGAAATCACCGGAGGGCGGGGCAAAAAGCTTATTGCTCACACCGAGCTCTTTTTCAAGTAAGCTCTGGGTTCTGGAGATTTCTTCGATTGCCTTCTGGCGGCTCAACTGACTCATGTTTTTATGGGAATAGGCATGATTGGATAATTCGTGACCCAAGCTGCCGATTTGTCTGGCAAGCTCGATATTTTGCTTTAACCAGGAACCATCGAAAAAGAAAGTAGCATGTACGTTTTCCCTCTTTAACGTTTCGAGCATGACGGGCAGGAACTCGTTTCCCCATGCCACATTAATCATGAGCGCAACCATCGGTTTCTTCGGGTTTCCTTTATAAATCGGATGCGGTCCTAAGTCCTCCAAGCCAACGCTTGGGGAGGTTTCTTTCATCACATAATGAATCGGCGCTCCTGCCGGGCTTTGGTCGGCCAATAAAAGGGTCTTCTCCACATCGACCTCCAAACCGTTATAACCGGGAATAGCTTTCCACACCGGGTCTACTTTGGCATTGATCGGCAGGATGTTTCTCCTGGCGGCTTCCGCCTGTATCTCTGCAAGCAGTCTCGTTTCCTGCTCCGCGAGCACGAGACGCGATTCACCGCTCTTCACCACATCAAGAAACCGCGTAATGCTCTTGGATTGCTCAAGCGCGAGCATAATTAGAACCAGAAAGCTTAACAGCAGCAGTATTTTTTTCTTCATTACTTCCTTCCCCCATGGAACGGTATGTCCTGAGCATATGCGGGAAAGGACAAGTTTAGACCGCGCTTTACTTCCATATAAGCAAAAAAGAGACAGACTGATCTGACTCTTTCATCGGTTGATTATATAGCATTAGGTGACTTCGAAAGTCACTCGGCTTAGGTTTGAGCCGGGACCTGCGATGCGAGCGTTGCTTTGCGGGACAAGTTGACTCTGCCTTGATTATCGATTTCCGTCACTTTCACTGTAATGGAATCTCCAATCGCCACAACGTCTTCGACTTTCGCAACACGCTCTGTCGATAATTGGGAAATATGCACGAGTCCTTCCTTGCCGGGAAGAATTTCCACGAAAGCGCCGAACTTTTCGATCCGCTTTACGGTACCCAGATACGTTTCACCAACGATGACTTCACGAACAATCCCTTCGATGATAGAACGCGCTTTCTCGTTCATTTCTTGGTTGGAAGAGGCGATAAATACGCGGCCGTCCTGCTCAATATCGATTTTTACACCGGTTTCCTCAATGATTTTATTGATGATTTTGCCGCCGGCGCCGATGACATCGCGGATTTTGTCCGGATTAATATGCATCGTAAGAATTTTAGGGGCATATGGAGATAGCGATTTTTTCGGTTTTTGGATACGGGAGAGCATCTTGTTCAGGATGAACATCCTTCCCTCTTTCGCTTGAGCCAGAGCTTGCTCCAAAATGCTGCGGTCGATGCCGTCGATCTTAATATCCATTTGCAGCGCGGTGACTCCGTTAGCGGTGCCTGCCACTTTAAAATCCATGTCGCCGAGATGGTCTTCCATGCCTTGAATATCCGACAGGATGGAGAAATGGCCGCCATCTTTGATCAAGCCCATTGCTACGCCGGCAACAGGCGCTTTAATTGGGACGCCTGCATCCATGAGCGCCAGTGTGCTTGCGCATATACTTGCTTGCGAGGTGGATCCGTTCGACTCCAGAACCTCGGAAACAAGACGAATCGTGTAAGGAAAGTCAGTTTCCGACGGGATGATCGGTTCAAGCGCTCTTTCGCCGAGGGCGCCGTGACCGATCTCTCTGCGGCCTGGAGGACGCAGCGGTCTGGCTTCTCCGACACTGAACGGCGGAAAGTTGTAATGATGCATGAACCGCTTGGATTCTTCGAGATCAAGTCCGTCCAAGATCTGCACATCGCCAAGCGCACCCAACGTACAAATGCTTAGAGCTTGCGTTTGTCCGCGCGTAAATAACCCGGAACCGTGAGTGCGCGGCAGAAGGGTGACGTCACATTCGATCGGGCGAATTTCATCAAGCGCTCTACCGTCGGGGCGAACCTTATCGTGTGTGATTAAACGGCGAACTTCTTCTTTCACGATATCGTACAGCGTTTCTTTAACATCGCCCAGCTTGCCTGGAGTATCCGCATATACCGTTGTGAAATGCTCCACCGCTTCGGCGTTGACGGAATCAATCGCTTCTTGCCGCGCATGCTTCTCGGGGATTTTGATAGCTTCGACCAAACGTCCTTGAGCAAATGCGCGAACAGCTGCGCTGACTTCATTGTCTACCGCATGCAGTTTCACTTCCATCTTCGGCTTTCCGGCCTCATGGGTAAGCTGCTCGATGACCGCCACGATTTTCTTGATTTCGTCATGTCCGAACATGATCGCTTCCAGCATGACTTCCTCGGGCACTTCCTCCGCGCCGGCTTCTACCATCATGATCGCATCCTTCGTGCCGGCTACGACCAGATGAATGTCGCTTTTCTCGGCTTGCTCAGTCGTCGGATTAACCACGAACTGTCCATCCACGCGGCCGACGATAACACCGCCGATCGGTCCGTTGAATGGAACATCGGAGATGCTGAGCGCAGCGGATACACCGATCATCGCCGCGATTTCCGGAGCGCATTCCTGATCCACGCTCATAACTATAGCCACGATCTGAACATCATTGCGGAACCCTTCCGGGAACAGCGGCCGAATCGGACGGTCCGTTAACCGGCTCGCTAGAATCGCCTTCTCGCTCGGTCTGCCCTCACGCTTAATAAATCCGCCGGGAATTTTCCCAACGGAATATAATCTTTCCTCATAATTCACTGTCAACGGGAAGAAATCCAGGTCCTTCGGTTCGCTTGAAGCGGTTACTGTACAGAGAACGACTGTATCGCCGTACTTAGCCATAACAGAGGCATTAGCCTGCTTGGCCAGCCGACCGGTTTCCAGGACAAGCGTCCTTCCTCCCAGATCCATTTGTACTTTTTTTTCCATATTGCCCTCCTACACATTTATGTATCCTATTCTATTTCTGCGTATTACATAGTATTTCCTTCTTTTTCAAAATTAAAATACAAGAAAAAGCAACCTCATTGCCGCTCTCCGCCAAGCCCGGTTAGAGCCAGGCCAGGGAACGACAGGTTGCTTTTCATGATTGATATTATCTGCGCAAACCAAGCTTTTCGATCAAAGCGCTGTAACGCTTGACGTCCTTGTTCTTCAAGTAAGTCAGCAGCTTACGGCGTTGTCCTACCATTTTCAACAGACCGCGACGGGAATGATGATCTTTCTTGTGCTCCCGCAAATGATTGGTCAGGTTGACAATGTTTTCCGTAAGGATAGCGATTTGCACCTCAGGAGATCCTGTATCGGTATCATGGACCTTATGGGTTTGAATCAGTTGCGTCTTGCGTTCTTGAGTTAATGCCATCCTTGTTCACCTCCTGTTCCTGTTAATCGCCAATAGCCCAGAGTTCGTCGGTGATACGCAGCTCCACGCCAAGGTTCCTGCTAAAAATGCGAAGCCGCATCTTTGCAACGAGAATTAGTATAACACAATCGATAGACAGAAGTAAATGCCGGGTTTTGGTTAGCTGAGCTGCGACAATCTGGCTTTGGACGCATCGGCGTCTGCACGTATTTGGGCGACCAGCTCTTCGACCGAATTAAACTTTCTCTCTTGCCGTAAATAAGCCGCAAACTCCACCGTAACCGACTCCCCATAAATATCTCCGGAGAAATCGAACAGATGAGCTTCAAGCGACGGCCTGGGCTCTCCCTCATTAAAGGTCGGCTTTACCCCGATATTCATAACTCCGCCGTAGTCGCGGTCTTTGACGCGTGCCTTGATTGCATAGACACCGTTAGCAGGAATCACATAAGATTCGTCGGGGGCTAAATTGGCTGTGGCGAACCCGATGGTTCGGCCGCGGCGGTCTCCGGATACGACTACTCCGCGAAGGCTGTAACGGCGGCCTAGCAGCCTGGTTACATGATCGATGTTCCCCACGTTCAGCGCTTCCCTGATGGAGGTGCTGCTCACTTTAACGCCGTCGATTTGGTACGGTCTCACGACTTCAACGGCAAAATTGCCGTGACTCATCTCCGCCAGGGTATCCGGATTTCCTCTCCCCCGGTAACCGAATGAAAAATCGAAACCGACGATGATACTATCGACATTCAACGGCAAAATCATCTCCCTAATAAATTGTTCGGGAGACAGCCGCATCAGTTCCTCATTAAAAGTCATCACATACGTATAAGGGACGCCCAACTGCTTGAATACTTCCATCTTCCGGCCGATTGGCGTCAATAGCTCGGAGTATTTCTCTTGCCCCAGCACCGATCTGGGGTGAGGGTGGAACGTAATAATAGACGCCGGCAGATGCAGTTGCCCCGCGGTATGCAGCGCTCGGTTTATGACCCCTTGATGGCCTAAATGAACACCGTCAAAATCACCGATGGCGATCACTTGTTTGGTCGGCTTGGCCATTTCCTCCGGATGCCGGATCGGGTATGTAATTGGGATGATCTGCATGATGTTGTTCACCTACCATTCCTTTTCAACCACTCCGGCCAGTTCTACAGGAAAACTTTGACGGGAAGCAGGTTTTGAGTCGCTAAGTTCCATTCAAACAAACCGAGAAATCGGTCATCGGGCGAGTAAGCCCGGCATAGTGCTCCCGCTCCAGCAGGAAAACGATCGGTTGTTAATGCAATTTTCTTACCCTGCAGCGCATGCTCGCTTTCAATCTGGGACAAGCGGACGGCAGGCAGATGCCCTACCGCCTGGTCCATCGGAATCAGCCGGTCGCCGAGCGTTCCTTCTGCTTTCAGCCGCTCAATCTGTTCAAAGGTCAGGCATTGCTCTGAACCGATATGGCCGGTCGAGGTTCTGACCAGCTTCTTCATGACGGCCGGATAACCAAGCGCCTTGCCAATATCCACGCATAAGGTACGGATATATGTTCCCTTTGAGCACTGCACGCGAAATTGAACCTCCGGCCTAACGGCAGCTACATCCACACGCAATATGTCGATGCCATAGATCGTTACCCTGCGGGGCTTTCTCTCTACTTCTTTTCCTTCCCGAGCCAATTCGTAGAGTCGCTTCCCGTCCACCTTCACGGCGGAATACATGGGCGGAACCTGTTCCACTTCACCGACAAATTCGGCAATAGCGGATCTGATACGTTCCTCGGTCAGAGTAATCCTATCGCACTCTTTCAGAATCGTCCCTGACAAATCCTCGGTATCGGTAGCTATTCCAAAAAGAAGAGTCGCTTCGTATTCCTTCGGAAGCTCTTGCAAATATTCTACCATTCTCGTCGCTCTACCGATACACAAAGGTAATACACCCGTTACTTGCGGGTCCAATGTACCTGTATGTCCGATTCGCTTTACACCAAGGATGCGCCTAACTTTGGCCACCACATCGTGCGAGGTGAATTGCTCAGGCTTCCATACCGGCAAAATTCCTTCCCAAGTCATTCGAACGCCTTCCCTACTTCCTTTACCATAGTTGCAATCGCCTCTTCCATACTGCCGTTAATCGTGCATCCGGAAGCTCGGACATGTCCGCCCCCTCCAAGCGATTGAGCGATTTTTGAAACGTCGACTTTACCCGCCGAGCGGAGGCTGACCTTGACGGTGCCGGCATCTCTTTGCTTAAACAGCATACCGACTTCAACTCCATCCACATTGCGGGGGTAATTGACTAAGCCTTCCAAGTCCTCGCTTGATGCACCGGACTCCGCGATATCCTCAAGTCGGACGCTGACCCAGGCCACCTGCCGGTTGTGAGAAAAAGAGAGCGTGCCCAGCGTCTTTTGCAGCAAATTGATTTGTGAAAAGGTCATCCGTTCCAACACCTGTTCGGCCAAAACGGCCCCTTGTACGCCGATCCGCAGCAGGTCCGCGGCGATTTGCAGCACTTCAGGAGAAGTGTTGGCATAGCGAAAGCCCCCGGTATCGGTCAACAGTCCTGTATAGATACATTCTCCGAACGTCAACGAAGGCGGTATATGTAAACGGACGGCCAGATCATATAAGATCTGAACCGTAGCCGCGGCACCAGCATGGATCACATTAAAACTGCCGAAGGCGTCATTGGTAGGATGATGATCGATATTGAGGAGTAGGCACTCCTTATCAAAAAGAGAACTGACCTTACCTATACGGGAAAAATCAGCGCAATCCACACAAATGACATTTTGAAATTTTCGGTTCGGCTGAAACGTGGAAAAATCAGCGGTCTGGTCGCTTCCCCACAAATAATTGAACTTGTCCGGCATCGGACCCTCATTGATAAGAGTGAAGGATTTCCCAAGCTGCTTCAGCATCCAACCGACCGCATAAGTAGAGCTGGCGGCATCCCCATCCGGCTGGATGTGGGATACCACCAGGAAATCATTATACTGCATAATGAATCGCTTTGCAGCTTCTAGCTGATTGTGGTATTCCGAGGTATGAAAGTCGGCATTCATACGTTTGAATTTCCTTCCCGATTTAACTGGTGCAGCAGGGTGTCAATACGGCTTCCATAGTCGATGGAAGTATCAAACTTGAACTGCAGGTCAGGTATTTTCCGCAGGCGAATCCGCTTGCCCAGCTCAGAACGGATATACCCGGTACCGCTTGCGAGAGCTTTTAACGTAGCTTCCTTTTGCTCATCTGTGCCCATAACGCTTAAATAAACTTTGGCGATAGACAAGTCATTCGTTACTTCCACCCCGGTTACGGTCAGAAAACCGATCCGGGGATCTTTCAATTCCGATTGCACAATTTGACTGAGCTCTTTCTTGATTTGCTCGCCAACTCGCCCGACGCGAACTCTGGCCATACTCAGGTCACCTCTCTACAGTTTCCATTAGGAAGGCTTCGATAATGTCTCCCTCTTTAATATCATTAAAACGCTCAAGAGATATACCGCACTCGTAACCCTGGGCCACTTCTTTGGCGTCGTCCTTGAATCGCTTCAGGGAATCAACCTCGCCTTCGTACACGACGATGCCGCCGCGAACCAAGCGAACTTTGGCATTGCGGGCCATTTTACCATCGATGACCATACAGCCTGCGATCGTTCCGACACCTGTAACTTTGAACGTATTGCGTACTTCTGCATGCCCGATGATGTTCTCCTTGAAGATCGGATCCAACATACCCTTCATCGCTTGTTCGATCTCTTCAATAACGTTATAAATGATGCGGTGCAAGCGGATATCTACTTTTTCCTGATCCGCCGTTGCTTTCGCGGCAGGCTCCGGACGTACGTTGAAGCCGATAATGATCGCATTGGAGGCGGAAGCCAGGATGATATCCGACTCAGTCACCGCGCCTACGCCGCTGTGGAGGATTTTGACCCGTGCGCCTTCGACCTCGATCTTCTCCAGGGAACCGCGCAGCGCCTCAGCCGAGCCTTGCACATCGGCTTTGATAATGACGTTCAAATCTTTAATTTCGCCTTCTTTAATGTGCTTGTAGAGATCGTCCAACGTGACGCGGGAATTCGCGCCCATCTCCGATTGTCGCTGCGTAACAGCCCGCTTCTCGGCAATCTCTCTCGCCTTGCGCTCATCCTCGAACGCGAGGAAGGGATCTCCCGCTTGCGGAACCTCCGTTAGACCCGTGATTTCAACCGGCGTAGAAGGACCCGCTTCCTTAAGACGCTTACCTTTATCATTCACCATCGCTCTGACGCGGCCGAAGCATACGCCGGCAACGAAGCCGTCTCCAACCTTGAGTGTGCCGTGCTGGATCAGGATACGGGCCACGGGGCCTCGGCCTTTATCGAGCTCCGCCTCAATAACCGTACCTCTGGCGCGCTTGTTCGGGTTGGCTTTGTATTCTTGAACCTCGGCAACCAGCAGGATCATTTCTAACAGGTTATCCAGACCGATTCTTTGTTTGGCTGACAATTCACAGAAGATTGTATCTCCGCCCCATTCTTCCGGAACAAGTTCATATTCGGTAAGTGCCTGCTTGATTTTGCCCGGATCTGCGCCCGGCTTATCAATCTTATTGACAGCAACGATAATCGGCACTCCCGCCGCTTTGGCATGGCTGATCGCTTCCACAGTCTGGGGCATGACGCCGTCATCCGCTGCGACAACGAGTATCGTGATATCTGTAACTTGAGCGCCCCGCGAGCGCATCGTCGTAAAAGCCTCGTGACCCGGTGTATCAAGGAACGTTATTTTCTTATGATTGACTTCAACCTGATAGGCGCCGATATGCTGCGTAATGCCGCCGGCTTCGCCTTCCGATACGTTTGTATGGCGTATGGCGTCAAGTAAAGTCGTTTTTCCGTGGTCAACGTGCCCCATGATCGTAACGACCGGAGGACGCTCCAACAGATCGGCTTCATCATCTTTTTCTTCGATATTCTCGAACTTATCTTCTTCAACCGGAATCTTGATTTCCACTTCGACGCCAAATTCGGTGGCGATCAATTGAATCGCATCGAGATCCAGCTCTTGGTTAATGGTTGCCATAATGCCTAAGAACAAAAGCTTCTTGATGACTTCGGAAGCGTCTTTGTGCAGAGCTTTCGCTACTTCGCCAACGGTCATTTCGCCGCGCACGATGATTTTCTTCGGCGTGTTGTCGATCTTCTCTTTTTTAACTTGGACTTCCTGTTGATGTCTGCCTTTACCGTGACGGTTGTTGGATCGGTTTTGGGCCCCGCCGGCATTTCTCATTCCGCTTACTTTGTTATCATCAAAACGCTTTTGGTTCGGCTTCGTTTTCTTTGCCGTCTTCGCCACCCCAGCTTTTGCTGCTGCATCATCAAGCTCTTCGCCGACAGTTGCAGCGCGAACTTGCGGTTTTGCTTCTTGAGGAATCGGTCTCCCGCCTTGGTTAAATCCACCACGATTGTTATCGAACGGCCGGGATGGACGCTGGTCCTGACTCCGATTCGGATTGTTCCCGCGGTCTTGAGGCCTGCCGGCACCGCCGGAGCCTTGATTTGGGCCGCTTCGCTGGTTCGAACCGCCGGTTGGAGCGGAACCGTTGCGTTGGCCCGAATTGTAGCTGTTGCCGCGGTTTCCGCCGCCTTGGCTTTGACCCTGACCCTGTCCTTGGCCGCCGCTGCGTTGATTGTAGCCGCCGCCGGATGGTCTTTGGTCTCCTTGACGATTCTGCACGCCTTGACGGACAGGTCTTTGTTCCCCGCCCTGGCGCTGTGTCGGGCGTTGATCCGGTTTTTGTTCGCGCTGCTGTGTCTGAGCCGGACGACTCGCTACATACTGGTCATCCGCTTTGCGTGCCGGTTGCTGATTTTGCTGTTGCCCTGGTGCCGCAGGTCTTGCCTGGCCGGCGGCAGAGCCTCGATTTTCCTGTACGGGCTTGCCGTTCGTCGTTGTTGAATTCACATGTCCTCCATCGTTGGATGCCCGTTTGGCAGCCGCACTCGCTTTAATGTCGCGGAAAAACTTCTCCACGCTTTCCACTGCTTCATTTTCCATTACACTCATATGATTGTTGACGGGAATGTTCAATCGTTTAAGGATGGTAATGATTTCTTTACTGCTCATATTTAAAGATTTGGCATATTCATAAACTCGAAGTTTATCTTTATTATCCTGTTTATTAGTCAATCCTTTTCACCTCCGCAGGGTTTACCTGGCACTTCTGCAGCATCTGCGCGAAGCCTCTGTCCAGCACGCCCAGGATGACACGCATCTCTTTGCCGATGCTGCCGCCCAGTTCGGCTTTGCTGCCCATTTCCATAAGCGGTACGCCGTAGAAACGACATTTATCTTGAAATTTCTTACGAGTATTATCTGATGCATCCTCCGCTATAATGACGAGCTTCGCTTCGCCCGATCGAACGGCCTTCAATACTCCTTCGTCTCCGGTCACCAGCTTTCCCGCCCGCATCGTCAGTCCTAATTGGGATAAAAATTTATTCTTCATCGTTCATCTCTTCTTTACTGGCAATAAAGTCGTCTTCGACACGGATGAAATCCTGCTCCAGCTGGTCGTAAATTTCCAAGCTCACCGCATGCTTCAGAGCCCGATCCAAAGCTCTGCTCTTTTTCGCCAGCTTAAAGCACGACTGCTTCCCGCACAGGTAGGCGCCTCGACCGGACTTTTTGCCTTTGAGGTCGATCAGAATTTCGTCCTCCGGCGTCTTGACGACACGAATCAATTCCCTCTTCGGCATCATTTCCTGACAAGCCACGCATTTTCTCAGAGGGACTTTTCTTTGCTTCATTTCCGTTCACCTCTTGCTCCATTCAGACCTTCGAAGGATCAGTCTATGCTAATTGAATCCTGATGCATCTCTTCCGTATAGCTCTTGGGTCTGCCATATTCCTGCTCCGCCTGGGTCTCGCTCTTGATGTCGATTTTCCAGCCGGTTAGCTTCGCGGCAAGCCTTGCGTTCTGACCTTTAATTCCGATTGCGAGCGAAAGCTGATAGTCGGGCACAATGACACGAGCCATCTTCTCGCTTTCAAACACTTGAACTTCCAAAACCTTCGAAGGGCTGAGGGCGTTAGCCACGTACTCCTCCACGCTTTCCATCCAGCGCACGATGTCGATTTTCTCGCCTTTGAGCTCTCCGACGATCGTTTGCACGCGTATTCCTTTGGGGCCTACGCAGGATCCGACCGGATCGACCTCGGCGTTTCTCGAATGCACCGCAATCTTGGAGCGGAAGCCTGCTTCTCTGGCGACCGAACGGATTTCGACGACACCGTCGAAGATTTCCGGCACTTCCAGCTCAAACAATCTTTTTAACAAACCGGGATGCGTTCTGGATAAAATGATCTGCGGCCCTTTGGTCGTATTCTCGACCTTGGTAATGTACGCTTTGATACGGTCGCCCTGCTTGAATTTATCCGTGGGCATCAGTTCGTTCAGCGGGAGCACAGCTTCAACCTTGCCGAGATCCACATAAATATTGCGGGGATCCTGACGCTGCAGAATACCGGTGACAATATCTTCTTCCTTATCGATAAAAGCGTTATAGATCAGCCCTCTTTCCGCTTCTCTAATGCGCTGTGTGACGACCTGCTTGGCCGTTTGCGCCGCAATGCGCCCGAAATCGCGCGGCGTCACTTCAATCTCGACAATATCGCCGAGCTGATAATTCGGGTTGATTTCCCGCGATGCATGCAGCGAAATTTCCAATCTGGGGTCAAGCACTTCCTCAGTTACCGTTTTTCTCGCATATACTTTAATCAATCCGGTCTGGCGATTGATATCGACGCGGACGTTTTGCGCGGTGTTGAAATTTCGTTTGTAGCTGGAGATCATCGCCGCCTCGATAGCATCGATGAGCAGGTCTTTGGATATGCCTTTTTCCCTTTCAATCTCCGACAACGCCTCAATAAAATCCATGTTCATTTGAACGGAGTTCCCCCTTTCAATCCTTCACAAGCTTAAAATACGATCGCCAGCCTGGCGCCGGCTACTTTGGCGAGCGGAATCGCGCTCTTCTTCTTCCCAGATTCGACGACTAATTGTTCCCCGTCAAAGGAAACCAGCAGACCTTCGAATTCTTTCGAACCGTCGATTGGCTCATAAGTGGTAATGAATACATGTTTATCCACAGCTTTGTAAAAATCCTGCTGCTTCTTAAGAGGCCTTTCCGCACCGGGTGAAGATACCTCGAGAAAATAAGCGGTTGAAATCGGATCCTTCTCGTCAAGTCGGGCGCTCAGGAATTCGCTGATCCGTCCGCAGTCGTCAATATCGATTCCGCCCTCCTTGTCCACATAAACGCGAAGGAACCAATTGCTGCCTTCCTTCACATATTCAATATCCACTAGTTCAAATCCATGCTCCTCTATATACGGCTTCAGCATCTCTTCGACGATGGATTTGATTTGTGCTTGACTGCTCACTATGCCTTCTACCCTCCTACTCGGACTTTCAGTGTGCTGTTATAACAAAAAGTCCTATATCAAAATGTAAAGAGTGGGTTTCCCCACTCTCCAGTCACTAGCCGATATCCTCATTATTGCCAATAAAAATTATACCATAACCCCTATAACCTTACAATAGTTAAACCCGAACAGTTTTTCGGCCTATTTCTAGAATAGAGACAACTGGTTCGATTCCGGCAAACCGCGGAAGCAGCCCATCGAAGCGAGAATTTCGACCACCGTTTTGGATGCTTTGGCCCGGCTTTGGAAATCCTCAATCGAGAGAAAGTCCCCGTCCTCCCTGGCGGCTGCTATATTCTTCGCAGCATTCTCCCCGATTCCGGCCATGGCGGAGAAAGGCGGTATAAGCGAGCTTTCGTCGATCAGGAAGCGCGTTGCGTCCGAGCGGTACAAATCGATCGGCTTGAAGCTAAAGCCGCGGGCGGTCATTTCAAGCGCCATTTCAAGAATGGAGACCATCGCCTTTTCCTTCGGAGTGGCCTGGAATGCCTTCTCTTCAATTTCGATCAGCTTCTTTAAAATCGAATCATAGCCTTGGCAAAGCACTTCCAGATCGAAATCCTGCGCGCGAACGCTGAAATAAGTCGCATAATAAGCTAACGGATGATACACCTTGAAGTAAGCGGTGCGAACTGCAGAAATAACATAAGCGGCTGCGTGCGCCTTCGGGAACATGTACTCAATTCTTTCACACGATTCGATATACCAGGCCGGAACGTTGCACCGCTTCATTTCTTCCTTCCACTCATCCGTCAAGCCTTTTCCCTTACGCACGCTCTCTGTGATTTTGAAGGCGAGACCTGCATCCATTCCAGCCTTATAAATCAAGTAAAGCATGATGTCGTCGCGACAGCCGATTACTGTCTTAATGTTGCAAATGCCTTTGCGGATCAGCTCCTGGGCATTGCCAAGCCATACGCCTGTTCCGTGGGACAATCCGGAAATTTGCAGCAGGTCGGCAAAGGAGCTTGGCTGCGTTTCCTGAAGCATCTGGCGGACGAATTTCGTACCCATCTCCGGAACGCCATATGTCGCAACGGGACTGCGAATTTGCTCCGGCGTAACTCCGAGTGCCCCAGTCGAGTTGAAAATGCTCATGACCTTCGAATCGTTCATCGGAATCGTCGTCGGATCGACGCCGGTCAAGTCCTGCAGCATCCGCATCATCGTCGGATCGTCGTGACCGAGAATATCGAGCTTAAGCAGGTTCGCGTCGAATGCGTGATAATCGAAATGCGTTGTCTTCCATTCCGCGCCGGTATCATCTGCCGGAAATTGCACCGGTGTGATGTCGTCCACTTCAATATAATCCGGGACGACGACGATTCCGCCCGGATGCTGGCCGGTGCTGCGCTTGACGCCGGTACAACCGGCCGCAAGCCGATTCAGCTCGGCACCGCGCCATTTTTTCCCTTGGTCTTCCTCATATTTCTTTACGAAGCCGAAGGCTGTCTTCTCCGCTACGGTACCGATCGTCCCTGCACGGAATACGTTTTTCTCGCCGAACAAAATTTTCGTATAGTTGTGCGCGACAGGCTGGTATTCTCCCGAAAAGTTCAAATCGATATCGGGAACCTTATCTCCCTTAAAGCCAAGGAATGTCTCGAAAGGGATGTCGTGGCCTTCGCCTTTGAGATTTGCCCCGCAATTCGGGCAAGCCTTGTTCGGTAAATCAAAGCCGCTCGGGACGCTTCCGTCCAGGATCCACTCGCTGAATTTGCAGGATCCGCATATGTAGTGCGGCGGCAGCGGATTGACTTCCGAGATGCCAAGCATCATAGCGACGACGGAGGAGCCTACGGAACCCCGCGATCCAACCAAGTATCCGTCTTCGTTGGACTTTTTCACCAGACGCTCGGAGATCAGGTAGTTGGCCGAGAAACCGTACTTGATAATCGGCACGAGCTCCTTTTCTAAGCGGGCTGTAATGACTTCCGGCAGCTCGTCCCCGTAAATCCGTTTGGCCGTTTCATAGCACTTGCTCCGAATCTCCTCGTCCGCACCATCAATAATCGGCGTAAACAGCTTGTCCGGAAACAGTTGAATCTCTTCGAATCGATCGGCTAGATCGTTCGTGCTGCGCACGACGACCTCAAGCGCCTTCTCCTCACCGAGAAACTTGAACTCCTCAAGCATTTCCTTGGTCGTGCGCAGATGAGCATCCGGTTTCTTCATATCCTTCAAAGGGCTAAACCCGGTGATGCCATGAATCGTGATGTCACGGATAATTTTATCCCGCGGATGCAGGTAATGGACGTTGCCCGTAGCAATAACAGGTTTGCCCAGCTTGTGTCCGATGGCGCAAATCCGTTTGACCGTCTCTTCCAGATCCGCCCGGCTGCCTACCAATCCCTTATCTACCAAATGCATATTATAGGAAACGGGTTGAATCTCCAGCACATCATAGAACTCTGCTACCTGCTCCGCTTCTTCCAGCGATTTGTTCAGCACCGTTTCGTAAAACTCCCCTTTTTCGCACCCTGAGGCGATAAGAAGACCTTCTCTCAGTTCGACGAGCTTGCTTTTGGGCATCGTAGCGACTTTATGAAAATACTGGGTATGCGATAAGGATATCAGCGTGAACAGGTTTTTTTTGCCGATGGCATTGAGCGCATAAATACAGCAGTGAAAAGGTCTCTGGTTGGTCAGGTCCTTGCCTACGTATGCATTCAGGCGATCAAGTCTCGTAATCTGTCTATTGTCATAAGCTTCTTGAAGTAAATGATATAAAATATGACCGAGCGCAATCGAGTCGTCAATCGCCCGATGGTGATTTTCGAGGCTTATTTTGAACTTGTCGGACAATGTGTTTAAACGGTGGTTTTTCATGGCCGGGAACAAAAAGCGGGCGAGCTCCAGCGTATCGAGCACGGGATTCCGCAGCTCCGGAAGGCCGATTCTTTTGCAATTCTCCTGGATAAATCCCATATCGAATCTGGCATTATGCGCAACCAGAACCGCATCGCCAACGAACTCTATGAATTCCGGAAGCTTCTCTTCCAGCTCAGGCGCGCCCTTCACCATATCATCCGTGATGTTGGTCAGCTGTTGAATATTGTAGGGGATCCGCTCGTGCGGATCGATAAAGGAGACGAAGCGGTCGATCTCCTTGCCCTCCCGCATCTTGACGCCCGCGATCTCGATAATTTTATTGTTCATGACGGACAAACCCGTGGTCTCAATATCGAAAATGACATAGGTTGCCGTTTTGAGATCGATGTCGACGCCGTTCATCACGATCGGAACCGAATCGTTCACTACGTTCGCTTCTACGCCGTAAATGACTTTAATGCCGTGCTTCTTGGCTGCTTTGCCGGCATCAGGGAAGCACTGTACCCCGCTGTGATCCGTAATGGCAATCGCTTTGTGGCCCCATTTGGCCGCCATTTTGATATATTGATCAACCGGTGTAATTCCGTCCATCGTACTCATCGCCGTATGAAGATGAAATTCTACGCGTTTTTCTGCGGAGTCATCCATTCGATCTTTGGGCGGGAGCACCTCGTTAATGTCAGAAGGAATCATAACCAGTTCGGGAGTTTGCATGAAACGGTCGTACTCCACCCGTCCGCGGGCTTTGATCCATGTTCCGTTTTGGAGCAGACTGAGGATTTTCACGTCATCCTTCGTCTTAGCGAACGATTTGAGCATCATGGAATCCGTATAGTCAGTGAGATTGAAGGTAAACAGCGTGCTGCCGTTCTTCAATTCCTTCATATCTAAGCCGAACACCATTCCTTGAATCGTAACCTTCTTTTCTTCCTCCTGAATGTTCTGCATCGGCACCGGCTGGTCTTTAATCTCATAGCCGACCATCAATTTCAGCTCTGCAGCAGGCAGAAAGGAATCTCCTTCCTCCTGGTCGATCGATTGCATGATCTCTTGCGCGACTGTCTTCTCTTCCTGCTCAATGAGCTTGGCGAAGCGCTCGTACTCTTCTTCGTTCGATTCGCTAACCGCATATTTAATATGCAGCTCGGTTTGAAAATAATCAAGGAAAAACGAGCGAATCCAGTTATCGATGTTCTTTTTCTTAGCGAGCTCAAGCCCGATTTGATCCAGCATCATGATGGTTAGCGTATTTCCGCGCACGTCCACCTTCGCCTTGCTCATCCATCCGTTGACGCTCGGATTTTCTCTTTGCACCCAATCGATGAACATGCTCCAATATTCTTCAACCAAAAGAGCGGGTTCCACCTTTTCAAAGCGGAGAATGAAACGAATTCGCGCGATGTGCGTGAACTTTTCTTGAATCATTTTGCTAAAAGAGCGATATATGTTCTGAGGAACCAATTCGTTTTTGACCAGATAAAAGGTCCATTCGCGGTTTTTCCGGCTGCACTCCACTTGATCGATATACCCATCAGAAAAATACGACTGAACGATATCCGCAGGAATTTGCGCCCGCTGCATCAACAGCTCGAAGCGATTCCTTTTGTCCGTTAAGCTGCTCATGAACATCCTCCCCCGAAAAAATACGAAGGGCAAAGGAGGTGAAGCATTCCATTTGCCCTTTTTTGATCCATCTTGCTACCGCCGAAGGCGGGTTTGTAAAGCTTAATAGGAACGGCCGAACACGACTGTATGCTGGGCGGATTCGCCGCAAACAAGGCATTCCGTTTTTCGCTCGGAAGGCGAGAATGGAATGTTGCGGCTTGTGGCGCCGGTCTCTTCCTTCACCTGTGCTTCACAAGCATTCGAACCGCACCATCCGGCAAGCGCAAATCCTCGCTTCGTATCGAGAAACGCCTTAAACTCATCCAGCGATTCGACGGCAATCAAATTCTCGTCGCGGAACTGCTTCGCTTTATCATACATCTGCCGATGAATCTCGGCAAGCAGATTATGAACTTCAAGGGCAAAATTCGCTTGGGCGACTATTTTCTTTTCGCCGGAAACGCGGGAAACCAGCACAACTTGCCCATTCTCCATGTCACGAGGTCCCAGCTCTACGCGAATCGGTACGCCGCGCATTTCATACTCGTTGAATTTCCAGCCTGGGCTTTGATCCGCTCGGTCGTCGACCTTGACGCGGACACCGGCTTTCTTCAGCTCGGCATACAGCTCATCCACACGAGCCACCACTTGCTCTCTTGTCTTCGGAGGGCCGATCGGAATAATGATGACTTGAGTAGGTGCGACTTTGGGAGGAAGAACGAGACCGCGATCATCGCCATGAACCATAATCAGCGCTCCGATCAGTCGGGTGCTGACTCCCCAGGAAGTGGTATGGGCAAACTGATGCTGGTTGTCACGATCCAAATACTTGATATCGAAAGCAACGGCAAAATTAGTGCCCAAGTAGTGGGAAGTACCTGCTTGAACGGCCTTTCCATCTTTCATCATCGCTTCAATGGAAAATGTGTCTACGGCTCCGGCAAACTTCTCCGAAGGTGTCTTCTGACCTACGATGACAGGGATAGCAAGGAAATCTTCCGCGAACTCCCTGTAAACTTCCAGCATCTGCATCGTCTCGCGGCGGGCATCCGCCTCATCCTCATGAGCGGTATGACCCTCCTGCCAGAGGAACTCGCTTGTACGCAAAAACGGCTGTGTCCTTTTCTCCCAACGAACAACATTCGCCCACTGATTGATAAGCAATGGCAAATCGCGATAAGAGTTAATCCACTCCGAATACATATGTCCGATCATCGTTTCCGAGGTAGGACGGATCGCCAGACGCTCTTCAAGCTTCTCTCCGCCGGCTTCGGTTACCCAGGGCAGCTCCGGATTAAATCCTTCCACGTGCTCTTTTTCCTTCTGGAAAAAACTCTCCGGGATGAAGAGCGGAAAATATGCGTTGCGATGGCCCGTTTCCTTAAACATGCGATCAAGCTCGCGTTGGATGTTTTCCCAAATTTCATAGCCGTCCGGCTTGAATACGATACAGCCGCGGACCGGAGAATAGCTCATCAGGTCCGCTTTTTTAATGACATCGATATACCATCTTGAAAAGTCCTCGCCCTGTGGCGTTATTTCCTTCACAAACTGCTTTTCGTTCGACATAGTCTCCTCCAACAAAATCGACTTTTCCCACTAAGCATTTCATCTAACCGTTGATCAATCTTAAAATATCATTATATGTGACCGCAATCATCAGCAGCATCAGCATCGCAAAGCCGACGAAGTGCACCATGCTTTCCCGGCTCGGATCGATCGGCTTGCCGCGGAGCGCTTCCAGTCCCAGAAACACGAGACGGCTACCGTCGAGTGCCGGAATCGGCAGCAGATTGAAAATGCCCAGATATAAGCTTAGCGTCCCTGCCCAGAAAATCAAGTAGTTCAAGCCCATTTTGGCAAACTCCGCTGTTACCTGAGCGGTGCGGACCGGCCCCCCTAAATCGTCCAATTTGAAATTGCCGAGGATCAGCATTTTGAATCCGGTGAAAATCCCCACAGTCGAACCGATAAACTGGTTATAGGTGCCGCTAATGACTTCCGGGAACGTAGCGGGCCTTTTATCGCCCGTAATCGTAATCCCTACTTTACCGGCGCCGGACTCATCATCCGGAACGACTACAATAGGGTAAGTCCTGCCTTCGCGTTCGATAATCCAAGACATTTTTTGGCCTGGCGAATGCTGGATCATGTTCGTGAGCTTTTCCCGGTTATCGCCGATCGGTTCGCCGTTGATGGACAGTATGATATCTCCCGCCTTCAGTCCGCCTCTGTCTCCTGCTTTGCCGGGGTTGATAGCGTCTAATTTTACATTCGTAAAGACCCCGGTCATCATCACCAGAATCAGAAACAACACGAACGCAAGAATAAAATTCATCACCGGCCCCATAACGATCGAAAGTGCTCTCTGGCCAACAGATTTACTGCCAAATTGGCGGTCCCAAGGAGCGATTTGCGTCTCCTTGCCCTTCGCGATCATGAGAGCTTTGGGATGAAACGGAAAGCGGACCGTCTCTCCATCGACTTCCAAGCGGACAAATAGCCGCTTTTCCAAATCGATCTCCTCTACAATGCCTTGAATAACCTGAGAGCGCTGCTCCAGCTGATCCAAGAACAAATGCGTAACGTGTTCCTGCTGATTCAGAGCGATAGCAACGGTTTGTCCCGGATTGACCTGAACGATCTCAGGATCTTCCCCTGCCATCCGTACGAAACCACCAACCGGCAGCAGCCTCAGCGTATAGCGAGTCTCACCTTTTTTGTACGAAAACAGCTTGGGTCCAAAACCAATAGCGAATTCTCTAACCAAAATGCCGGCCCGCTTGGCAAAATAAAAATGACCCCATTCGTGTATAGTGACAAGGACGAAAAATAACAGAACAATCTGAAGTCCTACTTCTATAGTCGACAATTCTTTTTCTCCTCCTTAATGCTTGCTGTGGAGTGTTAGTGCTGATAAGTCTGCTATTAATTTACCATTATTGTCGGCCCTAATACAAGCCATTCCCTTCCTCAGCACATATATACTTCGGAGGAGGAATCTTATCGGCATGCAAGCAGTGCAAAGAAAAAGAGCCGGCTGCTTCGCGGCAGATTCAGCTCTCGGGGTTAAGTAAACATAGTGGAATTGGCTTTCGCTCGCGCCCAGGCGTCGGCATGAAGGATCTCTTCAAGCGATGGATGAGGCACCGTTACATGATGCTGCAAGGCGCGTTCAATCACCTCTTCGATCTGAAGAAACGCGATCTCTCCGCGCAAAAAACGCGCTACTGCCGCTTCGTTAGCGGCGTTAAATACGGTCGGCATCGTACCGCCTGCTTTCCCGCACTCAAAAGCCATTCGCAAGCAAGGAAATCGTTCAAAGTCCATATAGCTGAAGTTCAACCTGCCAAGCTCCGCTAAATTCAGCCTGTGCGTCGGTGTCGGATATCGGTCGGGATATGTAAGTGCGTATTGAATCGGAACTCTCATATCGGGGTTGCCGAGCTGCGCGATGATGCTATTGTCGACGAATTCTACATAGGAATGAATGACGCTTTCAGGATGTATGACGACGTCAATCTGCTCATAGGATACGCCGAACAGCCAGTGAGCTTCCATCACCTCGAGTCCTTTATTAACCATAGTGGCGGAATCGATCGTAATTTTGGCTCCCATCGACCAATTCGGATGACGAAGGGCCTGCTCTACGGTGACTTTGACCAATTCTGCACGTGTCCGCTCACGAAACGAGCCGCCCGATGCTGTCAGAGTGATCCGCTGAATCTGCTCACGCTTCTCGCCATTCAGACATTGGAAGATCGCGGAGTGCTCGCTGTCGATAGGAAGCATGTGAACTTCCTTTCGCTTTACCGCTTCCGTAATGATATGACCCGCGCTGATCAGCGTCTCCTTATTGGCCAAGCCGATGTTCTTGCCCGACTCAATAGCGGCTAATGTTGGTCGTAAGCCCTGGCTTCCGACCAAAGCAGTTACGACGTAATCAGCTTCCGTTCCTGCCGCCACCTCATGCAGCCCTTCGTCACCAAAATAAACCTTTGTTCCTGCAGGTACATTCAGCCTGAGCTCTTCGGCAAGCTCCTTAGTGGCGACGGATACAACGCGAGGGCGGTGCTTCATCACTTGTTCAAGCAGCAGCGATGCATTATATCCCCCGGCAATTGCTTCCACCGTGTAACGCTCGGGATCATGAGAGACGACGTCGAGCGTTTGGGTTCCGATCGAACCCGTGGATCCAAGAATCGCGATACGTCTGTTCATGCTTCACCTCGAAATGAGTATTAATGAGGAATGAGTCCGAGCCAATGTATAAACGGAAATACGATCAGCCAGCTGTCCACTCGATCCAGCACGCCTCCATGGCCGGGAAGGAGCTTACCGGTGTCTTTAATGCCTTTTACTCGTTTGTAGGCCGATTGGATTAAATCCCCCAGTTGTCCCACGACAGCAATAACGAGTCCTAATCCCACAGCGGAAAGCGGAGAAAGCAGTTCAGGCGAATACCACGAGAAACAAAGTGCTGCTAATACGGATAGCGCCACACCGCCAATTGCGCCCTCTATTGATTTTTTGGGACTGATGGCCGGCCAAAGCGGATGTTTTCCGATTAAGGAGCCGACAAAATAAGCGCCGGAATCCGTAACCCAAATGCACACGAATATCAGAATCGTCCAGAACAAACCATCCTCCGGCAATCTCGTAGAAATCATATAGTGAAAACCGATTCCTATATACACCGCACCGAGCAGCATGACCGATACGTGATCGATCGTAATCCTGTTTTTAGAGAGGACGGTAAGTGAAAGGAGCACGAGCATCGTCAGCCATATAACGGCGCCGGAATCGAACGGAATCGAATAATCTGCCGTCTGCCATGGAATGGCAAGCAGGAGCAACGAGATCATCCCGATCAACGAAGAAGCCTTATACTCCTTGTATCCATTCATACGGATATACTCATCGTAACCGATGACCGAAAGCAGCAAAATTAATCCAGCATACCAATAGCCGCCGAGCACTAGAAAAGTAACAAAGACGAGTCCGGCAATAACTCCTGTGACGATACGCTGCTTCAATGTCATTCCTCCGTTAGTTCGGCTTACAAACCGCCATATCTTCTGGCGCGTCTTTGAAATTCGGCAACCGCCTGAAAAAAGTGCTCTTCCGTAAATTCCGGCCAGTACGCGTCGGTAAACCACAGCTCAGAATAAGCCAGCTGCCATAGCAAAAAGTTGCTCAAACGCAATTCACCGCTGGTGCGAATCAAAAGATCCGGGTCCGGTAGATCGGAGGTGAGCATGTAACGGGAAAACACTTCCTCGTTCACATCCTCGATCCGAAGCTCCTGCCGCTGCAAATCACCAAACAGATCCTTTACACCTGCAAGCATTTCCTTGCGGCCGCCGTAATTCAAGGCGAAATTAAGAATCAGACCGGTATTGTGCTTCGTACGCGCAATTGCATCCTCTACCGCATTGAGGGTATGGTCGGGTAAGCCCTCTTTCCAACCGGTCATGCGGATTTTAACGTTCTTCTCGACCAACTCCTCGATCTCAAGCGGAAAAAATTCCTGAGGAAGCTTCATCAGAAATTCCACTTCCTCTTTAGGCCTTTTCCAGTTCTCCGTCGAAAATGCGTATAAGGTAAGCACTTTAACCCCGATCTCATTTGCCGCCACTGTAATTTTTTTGACGTTTTTCATACCTGAACGATGGCCTGCCACGCGGGGTAAGCCCCGTTCCTTGGCCCATCTGCCGTTCCCATCCATGATGATGGCTACATGGCTGGGCACATTATCCGGATCAAGCGATTGATTGGGTTGAGAAGCTTCCCTTTCGCCTATTCCGAGCCATTTTTTAAACGGTTTGATCATCATGGTTCCCCCACCTAAAGAAAGATGAAAAGCCCCCAGCAGGTCCCGGGGGGGCTAGCTCCAACTACACTTCCATGATCTCTTTTTCTTTGGCGGCCAACACCTTGTCAACTTCCGCTATAAACTTATCGGTAAACTTCTGGATATCTTCCTGATGTCTGCGGGATTCGTCCTCTGAAATTCCCGACTTTTCCAGCTTCTTGATTTCGTCATTCGCATCGCGGCGAATATTACGAATGGCAACCTTTGCTTCTTCCCCGTACTTTTTCGTCATTTTCACCAGTTCAGCGCGTCTTTCTTCGGTAAGCGCAGGAATGACGATACGGATGGCGCTGCCGTCGTTCGATGGCGTTAGGCCCAGATCCGATTTCATAATCGCTTTTTCAATCGCACTCATCGAACTCTTGTCCCAGGGCTGAATCATCAATGTGCGGGAATCCGGCGTATTGATGTTCGCGAGTTGATTCACCGGAGTCATCGCGCCGTAATATTCCACCTGTATTCGATCGAGCAGAGCTGGCGTTGCGCGGCCTGCGCGCAAAGATGTCAAATCTCTCTTTAACGCGCCTATCGCTTTGTCCATGCGGTCTTCCGCATTTTTTTTGACGGATTGCGGCATTGGCTATACACTCCCTTTAACTGTGGTCCCGATTTTCTCGCCAAGGACTACTCGTTTGATATTCCCTTTTTCCGTGATTGAGAACACCACTAGCGGGATGTTGTTATCCATACAAAGGGAGGAGGCGGTAGAGTCCATGACGCCCAAATTGTTGCTGATTACTTCCATATAAGTTAAGGTTTCGTATTTCCTCGCGCTTGCATCTTTGAACGGGTCGGCAGAATAGACGCCGTCCACTTTATTTTTTGCCATTAAGATGACTTCAGCTTCGATCTCCGCGGCGCGTAAAGCAGCTGTTGTGTCCGTGGAAAAATAAGGATTCCCTGTGCCTGCCGCGAAAATGACGACTCTACCCTTCTCCAAGTGGCGGATCGCCCTTCTACGTATGTAAGGTTCGGCGACTTGCTGCATCGTAATGGAAGATTGGACACGAGTAGGTACTCCGATGGTTTCCAGCGCATCCTGCAGAGCCAAAGAGTTCATAACCGTTGCGAGCATACCCATATAATCGGCTGTTGCGCGATCAATGCCTTTGGCGCTGCCGGCAATCCCTCTCCAAATGTTGCCTCCGCCAACAACGATAGCGACTTCTACCTTTAAGTCAACAACCTCTTTCACTTGTTCGGCGATCGAGGTAATGACTTCAGAATCGATACCGAAGCCCTGCTGCCCAGATAAAGCTTCCCCGCTTAACTTCAATATCACTCGTTTATAAAAAGGACGCTCCAACTTGTGTAACCCTCCGTTTCAAAGCTCCATTAGTAAAGTGGTAAAAAAGAAGGAACACCAAGTGTTCCGTTCTTTTGGTTCTGCTCTTATAGTTTCACTTGGGACATAACTTCTTCCGCGAAGTTTTCCTGCTTCTTCTCAAGGCCTTCACCAAGACCGAAACGAACGAAGCGGCGGATCGAAATATTTTCCCCAATTTGCGAAATTTTCTCGTTCAACAGCATGCTGATCGTTTTGTCCGGATCCTTCACGAAGGACTGCTCCAGCAAGCAGAACTCTTCGAAGTATTTCTTAATTCGGCCTTCCACCATTTTGTCAACGATTTGTGCGGGTTTGCCCTCATTGAGCGCTTGATTGCGAAGAATTTCTCTTTCTTTCTCAAGAACTTCCTGGGGAACATCCTCGCTGCGTACATAAAGCGGGCTCGCTGCGGCAATGTGCATCGCGATATCTTTCACGAATGATTTAAATTGATCGGTTTTGGCAACGAAGTCTGTTTCACAATTCACTTCCACGAGAACGCCTACGCGGCCGCCGCCATGAATATAAGATTCTACAGCACCCTCAGTGGCAATACGGCCCGCTTTGTTTGCAGCTGCCGCAAGACCTTTTTCACGCAAAATTTCCGATGCTTTCGTTAAATCGCCATTTGCTTCTTCCAATGCTTTTTTGCAATCCAGCATGCCTGCGCCTGTTTTCTCGCGCAATTCTTTGACCATACCAGCCGTTACTGCCATGTTTGGAACCTCCCGATTGTTTGGATATGTATGATGCGCCTATGTGGTAAAAAAGGGCGGCGATAGGCTGTTACACCTCCCAACCACCCTTCAAGCTTCCTATTTGTTAAACTGTTGTTTGCTCGCCTTGATGAGCTTCGATCACAGCATCGGCGATTTTAGCAGTGAGCAATTTCACCGCGCGAATCGCGTCATCGTTACCTGGGATCACATAATCGATTTCATCCGGATCACAGTTCGTATCGACGATACCCACGATTGGGATACCGAGCTTACGAGCTTCGGCTACAGCGATGCGCTCTTTGCGGGGATCGATGATGAACAATGCGCTAGGCAGGCCTTTCATGCCTTTAATACCGCCTAAGAATTTCTCGAGACGGTCTTTCTCTTTGCGGAGAATAATAACCTCTTTCTTAGGAAGAACCTCGAAAGTGCCGTCCTCTTCCCATCTTTCCAATTCCTTCAAACGGTCGATTCGCTTTTGAATCGTTTGGAAGTTCGTCAGCGTACCGCCGAGCCAACGTTGGTTGATGAAATACATACCGCAACGCCCTGCTTCTTCCGCTACGGAATCTTGAGCTTGCTTTTTAGTTCCTACAAAGAGAATCGTTCCGTTCTCTCCGGAGACCGATTTTACAAAGTTATAAGCTTCCTCAACTTTTTTAACCGTCTTTTGCAGGTCGATAATGTAAATGCCGTTTCTTTCGGTGAAGATGTATTTGTCCATTTTAGGATTCCAACGACGGGTCTGATGACCGAAGTGTACCCCAGCTTCCAACAGCTGTTTCATGGAAATTACTGCCATCTCCACACACCTCCTCTATACATGGTTTTTTGTTGTCCGCCGCGCGGTCGCATCTTCGCATAAAACTTGCCGAAGCAAGCACCGTTACGCGAATTAACCGGCGTGTGTTTTTAACACCGAGAATAAATATACCATAACTAACATACGTATGCAACCGTTCGATAAGCTAGTTTCATATTCCCAAAAAAAAGCATATAAAAAGGACCGCGCACGAAAAGCCAACGATCCGTCTATTGTTCGGTTGTCAGGTTTTTAATGACCTGCTGAAGATCCTGCGTACCCTCAAACAAATGGACTCCGACCTGAATTTTATTCGTCAGTCGCTGTCTGTCCAATTCGTCCTCCAACGCCTTGCGGTCCCGAATCACCCCGCTGCGGTATAGAATTTCCGTTACAGAGGAGGCCGGCAAATTCGCCTGGATGTAGACGGCTATTGTTCTTGCATCTTCCGACGGTTTTGCCCCGTTGGAATTCGTCGAAGACACAAATTTGTCCTGCTCTTCCTGGATCCGATGCTGCAGCTGCTTTTCGAATTCCGCTTCGGTATACAGCTTTGTACCCTTTTCAAATACCTGATAGTACTTTGCAGCATGCTGCTTCAGTTCCGCCGCATTCATTTCTTCTGCCGGAGGTTCCGAATATTCGGTTGCGTCCTGCTTCGCCAAAATCATCACCTGCAAAAGGATCGCGCCAGCGATCAAGCCGACACCCAGGCCGTATAAATAAGTTCTGTTCTTAAGCACGGGACCGTTCCTCCTGCCTGGACAATTGGATGATCAAATTCACTTCGCCCTTGTTCATTCCGAGCTTCTTGGCGATGATGTCGACCGATTTCCCCTGCTCGTAAAGCTTGAAGAGCTCCAGGTATCGAGACTTCATGTTTAATCCGGCCATCACGGCGGAGGGCGCAACGCCGGGCTTTGTCTCTTCCGCAGTATGTTCATACGCCTGAACGGGAGGAGCAGCAGCTGAAGCAGAAGCTTTATTAAGATCGTAAGAAAGCTCTGCAGGCAGCATTGCGGAAGGTGTTCCGGCGACCTGCATTTTGGTCAGTTCTTGGGATAGCTCGTTCTTTTGCTTTTCCAGCATTTCCACCCGGCCCGAGAGCTTAACGAGCTCTACTTCATAATCCTTTCTGGTTGTGGCAAAAAGATCCATTAATGCGCGGTTCTGCTCATCCATCTCCACGGCGAAATGCTCGATGGTCTCCTCGATCTCCTGAACCACATTCGTTTGGGAAGCAGCCGCGGTTTCGCTTTTGGGAAGCAGCCGCGCATAAATAATGAGAATCAAACCCAGCAAAACGACATACACCCATGGTTGCATGCTCACAAAGTTCACCTTTTTCTATGTTTAAGACTAGATTTGCTATAAAGATAAATCAATATGATGACCTTTAAAAGGATGCTCCGTTTGTCGCACGGGGGAAAGGTTTTGAGCTTTGGCAGGCTTGGTTCGTCTCGCGTCTTTTCCCTGCCTGCCGTTCCCCTGTCTCCCGTCTTTAATGCTGGCGGAATCGGTTTCACCCACCTTGGCGCTTCGCTGACGCTGCTTCTCCGTTGTTTGCGACGCATGATTCTCAAGCACAGCCTGATCCTGCTGTGGCTTCTGGGACAATTGATTTTGCCGATAACCCGCTTCATCATTTTTATGCAACGCGAACTGTAAATCAATCGATTTCAAGCTCATACGAGGCATCTCCCTTCAATCATGGTTTGGAACATCCATTCTTCATTCGCTTACATATAAGGCTTCATCGTGATATCGCCTTCCCTTAAATGGAAGACCACGCGCATGATCGAATCTTTAACAAATTTCGTGTAGTGGCCAATGACGATTTTCGTGCCACCGTATACGGTTGAAATGACTTCGACTTTAGCTTTTTCAGAGTCCTCCAGCGACTTTTCGATCTCGAGCATGCGTTCTTTAATCACGGTCTGTTCTGCAGTCGCTTGTTTTTTTGTATGGTTGAGCTTGATGCGCATCGCCACTTTGTCAGGGCCTAGCTGCCCGGCTGCCGCTAGTTGATCCAATAAGGATAACGCTTTATCTGTTTTATCCATATTTTCCATATGCGTTTTCAGGCTGTTCCTCAACTGGATCAGCTCGTTACGCAGCTCCGGCAGCACACCCACCTCTATCACAGTGGTCGTGGACATGGAATTGCCGATCGTCCTGCTGCTTACCGACTCCCCCGCCTGAACGGTTCCGCCGACAATAAGCCCTTTGGCGCCTTTGCAAAAAACCGATTGACCGGCACGGATGGTGGAGTGCATAATGCTTTGGGAAACTATGATATTTCCTCCCGCTTCAACAACCGCATCCTGTATAAAGGAGCTCTTTACGTGTTGGCCTGCCTTGATCCTTGCTTTGTTATGTCCCACAATCCCTGCGCTTATCTCGATGGAACCATCCGCTTCGAGCTCTGCGGTCTCTACCCCCCCGGTTATGCGGATATCCCCGGCTGCGCGGATTCGAAAACCGGGCATTACGCTGCCGCGAATAACGACGGTCCCGATAAAATCAACGTTACCGATATTGAAATCGACATCGCCGTTTACCTCATAAATCGGGAAAACGTTGATTTTGTCCCTGTCTGTTTTGACAACCATTCCGTCGATTGCCGAATACAAGGCCATTTGATCGGCGTCCGCGACAACGTTTTTGCCCATTTTAAACCGCGCTTCTTTGCCTGATTTGGCAAATAGGGTTTCACCTGTAACCGCTTTACCCGGAGTTCCTTCTTCAGCTAAAAATCGTTGTCCGATGAGTTGGCCTTTTTTTACATTATTCAGCGAGATAACCTCTTTGAAATCCACCCTGCCATCTTCAAGTTCAAGCGGTTTTTTCTCTTCATTATCCAAATCAAATACATATTTGATTCTCCCGTTTTTTCCGTTAATGGGCTTTTCTCCATGAGCAACCGCGATTTTCTGATACAAAAACTGCTTCGGGTTCTGCACAATTTGGGCTAACTGCCCACGGTCAACCCCATGAACAATATGATTGGACTTCATTAGCTCTTCGAGCTCATCCAGAGTGACAGAAAAACTATCGCTTATGTCGTCAATCAAGAGGTATGCGGTAAGCTTATCGTCTGAAAGCGAAACCGTCATATAAGAATCCAAAGGCTTGCTCAGTTCCGTCATGGAGAAACCACCTTTCCGGTCCCAAAAAATCAGGTGTCTTGGAATAATTCTATCTTAAATCTGCTTAATGAGCCTCGTAATCTTAATATAGCTTTGGAATGAAGCTGTGATATTCGGGAAGGAGACAGATTCATCACTTCCGCGATTTCACTCAGTGAGAGCTCCTCATAGTAAAATAAGGAAACGACAGTTCTTTCTTTCTCGGTTAACCTCTCGATGGCGCGAGCCAACGATTCCTTGAGAAAAAATTCATTTACCTTGTATTCAGGGTTTCGCGCTCTCTCGTCGATCAGCAAAGAGAGCCGGGTTTCCGATTCTTCCTCACGGATCGGATCGTCGATCGAACAGACCGTCGTAATCGCAATGTCCTGAAGCATTTGTTGAAATTCCAGTTCGCTGACCTGAAGGTAGGAGCTGATTTCCGCATCCGTCACGGAACGCAAATATTGCTGCTCGAGCTTCTGATATGCTTCCTCGACCTTTTTCGCTTTCTCGCGAACGGATCTAGGAACCCAGTCCCCCTGCCTCAGCCCGTCAATAACGGCTCCCCGAATTCGCCAAGAGGCATAGGTCTCAAACTGAAGCCCTCTCGCATAATCGAATTTTTCCACGGCATCGATTAACCCCATGACGCCGTAGCTGGCGAGATCATCCTTGGAAACGTTCTTCGGCAGTCCGATCGCCAGGCGCCCGGATACATAATCGACCAGAGGAAGGTAGCTTTCGATCAAGGCTTGCTTGGCGGGAACCCATCCCTGCTCTTTCCACTGCTTCCAAAGCTCAATATTGGCTAGGTGGGATTGCTTTTGTTCGATCATGATTGATTTTCACCGTCCTTAATCTTCTGACATGCGCCTAAGCGCCCCAGCCAATTGTTCAGGGTTAAGATTGTTCTTGGTGGCAAGCTTAGGAGGACTAAGCGGTGAAAACGCAAGGTCTGACGCTTCTGAATATGCGTCATTGCCGTTCATTTGGGATGCAAGCAGTTGTTTCGTCCCCTCGTCGTCGGCAGGAGTGGACAGATCCAGATTTTGTCCGACCGAGGATTCATCGGATATCTGTCCGATAGCTCCATCAACGGATGGATTCAAGCCGGCAAACCTTCCTAACACCCACCGAAAAACAAAAGTAAGAACGAATAGAATAATGAATGCATATGTGCTGCTTAGAAGCGTAGTCATGAGCAAGTTATTGCTTATCGATAAGGCAAAAGTAAACACAAAAGCTACCAGCCCGATGATCCAATTCATGCGAATAGTTGCTATCATAGCTTACAATTCCTTAACTCCCAATAGGACGCTGCGGATAAACAGTATGCCAGTATCGCAATCGAGTTCAATGGTTCTGCCATAATTACCACCTGTATCCTCGCCTTTAATGGGAATTTCATATTTTTTGAGTATTTCTTTACAAGATTCGACATTCCTCGGGCCTATTCTCATCGTATCATGATTCCCTGCAAAAGCAAACATTTGCGAACCGCCTGCCAGCTTCGCCTCCAGTCGCAGCAAAGACGCCCCGACTCCGGTCATTTTCTTGATCAACTCAGGAATCGCCGTATCGGCATACTTGGCGATATTGATGCTTCCTTCACGCGCAATGTCGGATGAAGGCAGCATAATGTGGGCCATACCGGCCGCTTTAGCTTGAGCGTCATATAAGGTAATGCCTACACAGGAGCCGAGACCTGTTGTTTTTAGCACCCCCGTCAGGTGTGCTATGTTGAGATCGGCCATTCCGACTTTGATCAGATTCTCTTGAATCATGGAGCGTCTACCCCTAGCGCAGCGAAAATCTTTCCGAACGACTCAGGATCGGGGATCAAGAAGAAATGTCCTTGCACTTCATTGCTCCCTTTCATGAATTTCGTGTTGATGAGAAGAGCATGATCGCCCATTTGTCCGTATTGGTGAAGCCCATAACTCAGTATAGCTCCGGCCATATCGATGGCCAGCGAGGGAACCGTAGGCGTCATTTTCAGTTGTGTGAAATCAGCTAACGAAGATAAATAAGAGCCCGCCAAAATATTACCGATCTCGTTCAGAGCGGACAGCTCTAACTCCGAGTAAGAATCATCCGGCGAAGCAGGAAATCCGAGCAGATATCTCAGCATTTCCCTGGCAGATTGCAAATTTAGTATAAAGAACATGTTGCCGGGAGAGTCGCCGACTACTCGCAGAAAAATAGCCAGGACGACCTGTTCGGCGCCTCCCACACTCTCGCATAATTCCTCAAACGGGAGCATCCTGACCTTCGGCACCTGCATATCGATCGGCTTTCCAAGCAGTGTGGAGAGCGCCGTTGCCGCATGGCCTGCACCGATATTTCCAACCTCTTTAAGCACGTCCATTTGGAAATCGGCCAGTTGTTTAAATGCGTCCACGTCATTACTCCTCTATACTTTCCAGCTGTTGAATTTCACTCTTATTGAGCACTTCCTCAAGATTCATGAGAACGAGCAACCGCTGCTCCCCTATTCTTGCGATGCCGTCTAAATATTTGGCTTTGATGCCGCCTACAATTTCCGGCGGATTATCGATTTGATCGGTATCGATATCAATGACATCGTTGGCGGAATCCACAATTAGGCCAACCTCATATTCATCCGCTGCCACGATAATGATCCGGGTGTTATCGGTATATTCAATAATCTCTAAGCCGAACCTTGCTCTTAGATCGATGATCGGGATGACAACGCCTCGCAAGTTGATCACGCCTTTAATAAACTCCGGCGCCTTTGGTACGCGCGTCAACGACTGCATTCTTTCGATCGTCCGCACTTTTTCCACGTCAACCCCGTATTCCTCACTGCCCAAAGCAAACACGATAATTTTCTTTTCTTCTGCCATCGGATGAACCTCCTCATGGGAATATACGTTATTTAATTAATGCATTTGTATCGATAATGAGAGCTACTTGTCCGTCGCCCAAAATGGTAGCTCCGGAGACGCCAAACGATCCAGCTAAATATTTGCCTAACGTTTTCAACACAATTTCCTGCTGGCCGATAAATTCATCGACCATCAGCGCCACCTGCTTGTCCCCCTTGCGCACGACGACGACTTCCGTTTCTTCTTCGTCGGCTTCGGTATAGCCGGGTACTTCAAACAGAGAACTGAGCGAAACGACAGGAATAACGGCGTTGCGGTATTCAATTATTTTCGCGCCTTGTATGCTGCGAATTTGATTCTTCTTAATGGTCGACGTTTCAACAATAGAAGACAATGGGATGGCATATTTTTCGTTTCCTAACTTCACGAGCATCGCGGAAATAATCGAAAGCGTGAGCGGAAGCTGTACGGAAAATTTGGTGCCGATCCCAAGCTGGGAATCAACATGGACATGTCCGCCAAGCGAATGAATCTTCGTCTTCACGACATCCAAACCGACACCGCGACCGGAAATATCGGAAATTTTGTCAGCGGTGCTAAAGCCCGCCTCAAATAATAGCTGATACACTTCAATATCTGTCAATTTGTTAGCTTGTTCCGGAGTGACGAGTCCGTTTTTGAGCGCTGTCTTCAGTATCTTCTCCCGATTGATGCCTCTGCCGTCCTCTTCGATTTCGATGAACACATGGTTGCCGCTGTGGTAAGCGCGCAGATGAATCGTTCCCGTTTCATTCTTGCCGACGGCGATTCGGTCGCTGACCGGCTCGATGCCATGATCGACCGCGTTGCGCAGCAAATGTACAAGAGGGTCGCCAATTTCATCGATGACCGTACGATCAAGCTCGGTTTCCGCTCCAGTGATGACCAGATCGACTTTCTTATCGAGCGATTTCGCTAAATCGCGAATCATCCGCGGGAAGCGATTAAACACAGAATCCACCGGAACCATGCGCAGCTTCAGCACAATGCTCTGCAGATCGCTGCTGACGCGGGACATATGTTCGACCGTCTCCGTGAGATCACCCCTCTTTACTTCGCTCGCAAGCTGCTCCAGGCGAACACGGTCTATCAACAATTCGCTGAACAAATTGATCAGCGAATCCAGACGCTCGATATCGACCCGAATGGTTCGGTTGCCAACAGGAGTTCCGCCAGCCGATGCTGCTGTGCTGGGCTTGACGCCTGCGGAATCCGCTGCTTTCGCTTGCGTTTCCGGCTCTTTGACAGGAGCGGCAGCGGCAGCGACTTCTTCCTTGCCGGAGGTACGGGCTGCTTGCGCCATCTCCGCCAGTATTTCTGCATCGGCGGAAATAACCGACACCGTCTGAATTTCCGACACTTTTGAAATCTCTTTTTCCAGCTCTGATTTTTCGATTTTCGAAATATAGTAGACAGAGAAGGAACGGTCAAACTTTTCCTGCTCAATTTCTTGAACGGAAGGCGTGGACTTGACCACTTCCCCATTCTGCTCAAGAACGTCAAATACCATATAGGCGCGCGCCGCTTTTAATAAGCAATCTTCTCTAATTGTCACCTCCATATAATACACATGAAGGCCAAGCTCGATCGACTGCTGAAGCACCGAGTATTGAAATTCGTCCAATTCGATAGCTTTCATGGAATCCTTCGCAGGTTCACTCTCGCGGTCCGCTGCGGGCTTCTCATAGTCGCCTGTGATAATCGACTTTAGAGCAGCAACGATCTGTGTAACGTCTGCTTTACCTGTGCCGCCCTGAATAATATTCTCTACCATAGATTCCAGCGAATCCAAGCTTTTAAAAATGCAATCAAAAATAAAAGAGTTCATCTCGAGTTTGCCGTTGCGCACCAAGTCGAGGACATTCTCCATCTCATGCGTCAGGGACGCCAGGTCCTCGAAGCCCATTGTCGCCGACATTCCCTTCAGGGTATGTGCCGAGCGAAAAATGCTTTGTACGATACTAATATCCTGCGGATTGCTTTCTAAACTCAGCAAATTTTCATTCATCGCCTGAAGATGATCTTTTGATTCATCGATAAACATAGAAAGATATTGATTCAGTTCCAAAACCACGCACCTCCAATAGGATCTTATGTAATCTGCTTGATTGGAATTATTATTAGGCAAACACTGCTTGTACCAATTTTGGCGCAATATCCCGTTGAGGCAAAATATGCATGGCGCCTTTTAATTCGACGGCCGCTCTAGGCATTCCATAAACGACGCAGGTCTCTTCGGACTCTGCAATCGTTGTTGCAGCGCCGTCCTGCCTAAGCGCAAGCATTGTCTTAGCGCCGTCGCTCCCCATACCGGTCATAAGGACAACATGCCTTTTCCATTCTTTCAGCCCAAGCAGCGATTCAAACATGACATCCACGGAAGGACGGTGCCCGGAACGGGGTTCTTCTTTGGATAAGCGAATTCGGAAGCATCGCGATGAATCCCGAAAAACGGTCATATGCCATCCCCCTGGTGCAATGTAGGCCGTGGCGGTTTGCAGCACATCCCCCTCTTGCGCTTCTAAGACCTGGATACGGGAAATATCGTTAAGCCGGTTGGCAAGCGACTTGGTAAAGTTAGGGGGCATATGCTGTACGATCAAAATAGGAGCCGGAAAATCGGCCGGTATTTGCGTAATCACCTGCTGCAGCGCGCGAGGTCCTCCGGTCGAGGTTCCAATCGCCACCAGATGGCCGAACTGCGTTGACTTCAAAGCGGATTTATCCGTCTCTGGCGGCTGTTTGACCCAGGAAACCTTCGTCTCCGCTGGCGGCGGGATTCGAATCGGAGTCCCCCCCTGTATTGTCCGCATTCTTGTATTCACTGCCATTTGCAGTTTTTCGTGAAGCATCCGCTTCACTTTATGTAAATCCAGAGAAATAGAGCCGGAAGGCTTACAGATGAAATCGACCGCACCAAGCTCCAGAGCCCGAATTGTCTCCATAGCGCCATCTTGAGTTAACGAACTCAACATCACAACGGGGGTAGGCTGCTGTGCCATAATTTGCCGCAGCGCATCCAAACCGTTCATTTCCGGCATTTCGATATCCATCGTCACGGCATGAGGCCGTAACAGCTTGACTTGCTCAATCGCTTCTTTACCGTTCCTGGCGGTTCCGATCACCTTGAACCTGGGATCTTCCGAGATTAAATCCGTAATGATTTTGCGCATAAAGACTGAGTCATCTACAACAAGTATATGATAAGGCTCCATGATGCTTTCCCCCCTTTCTCCGGCTGATTCGACCATGCTGTGAGAGAACGATTATTTCAATAGCTTTATCATTTTGCTCAAGAAGCCTTTGACCCCATTGGAGCCAGGCTCCGTTGCTTGCCTGCCGCCAATGAAACGTTCGGCAAGCTGACTGATATTCCGGGAAGCAGCTGAATTCGGAAATGCAACCGTGAACGGGATTTGCTTTTTGACGGCTTTGGAAACACTGCTGTCATCGTCGACATATCCCAATGTCGGGATATCAAGCTGCAGGAACTGTTTGGCAACGAGGCTGATTTTGTCTGCTGTCTGTTTCCCCTCTCGGGGTTCCGTCACCCGGTTAACTACCAAATTAAAATGCACTTTATAACCCATGGAGTTGACCATCTTAATGATTGCATAGGCGTCTGTAATCGAGGTTGGCTCCGGTGTGGTTACAACAATCGTTTCCTCTGCCGCAACGATGAATTTCAATGTCTCTTTCGATAATCCCGCCCCCGTATCGAAAATGATGAAGTCCACATAACCGTTCAACAGCTCTACCTGCTTCGCAAAATATTCAAGCTCTTCCTCGGTTAGCCGCAGCAAATCGTTGAAGCCCGATCCCCCGGCGATAAACTCCAGATCGTTGTAACCCTTCTGAATAATTTCCCAGATCGTTTTCTCTTTTTTAAGCAGATGATACAAATTATATTTAGGGGAAATCCCCATGAGCACATCAATATTGGCCAACCCGATATCGGCATCGAATACAAGCACCTTATAACCGTGAGCCTGTAGAGTAAGCGCAAAGTTCAATGTAAAATTGGACTTTCCGACCCCTCCTTTACCGCTGGTTACTGTAATCACCCGGGTTGATCTGGCAGCTTGTTCATTTTGAATTTGTACCAGGTTCCTTAACCCCTGCGCCTGATCAGTCATTTTCTCGTTCCTCCAGTATCAGGTCAATAATTTGCTGCTCATCCGCTTCTGTGATATCATCCGGAACGTTTTGACCGTTGGTCACATAAGAAAGCTGTAAGGAGAAATCGTGAACAAGATTGACAATGGCGCCGTAAGAATCCGTCTCATCCATTTTCGTGAAAAGCACTTTATCCAGTTTAAACTTGTTAAAATTGTTCGTAATTGCCTTCATGTCTTTGTATTTGGTCGTCAAGCTTAGGACAAGAAATGTCTCACTTCTGCCCTGTGAATTCAGTAGCGCGTTAAGCTCCGAGACATACATTTCGTTGCGGAAGTTGCGCCCTGCCGTATCCATAAAGATAACGTCGCAATCTTGCAGGTTTTGGAAAGCTTTCGGCAAATCCTGCGGCGAAAAGACGACCTCCAGAGGTATATTCAAAATGGTTCCATACGTTTTGAGCTGCTCGATGGCAGCTATTCGGTACGTATCGGAGGTAATAAAACCAACTTTGCGTTGATGCTTGAGCACTTGCTCCGCAGCCAGCTTCGCGATCGTTGTCGTCTTTCCTACCCCTGTAGGTCCCACAAAATGGGCTACCCTCGTATCGGGAGAAAGCGTCTTTCGACTGCCTGCTTGAAAGAGGCAGTTCAGTTGGCAGCGCAGGGATTGATAAGCCGATTCTTCTGTCACCCGCTCTCCGCTTGCCAAAGATTCCTCCAACGCGGTTTCCAGCATCCGGCCGACTAACGCGTGATCGACCTCTTGATCCAGTAGTCTCCGTTCCAACATTCGGAGCGGCTCCGGCAGCTCATCAGCTTCCTTATTGAGCGAAAGCTTTCGCATCATTTCCTTCATTTGCTTGATTTCTTCGAGCAGCACATCCTCCTTCAGCTTCTCTGCCTGCGCAACCGCCGCACCCGGAGGTGAAGAGGTCGCAGGTTCAAACGGATGAATAACTGCTGCGGCAGACGCTCGAACAGGTTCCTGTTTGGCAGCCGCCGCTTGCAAGCCGAGCACATCAGGCACTTCCGGAAAATCGGACTTCTCTTGCTTCGCGACCATCGCTACGGACGAAAGCGACTTATTCATTGCCATGTTTGCCGGAGGCCGGTTCACCGGAAGGCGCTGACCGACCGGGGAAGAGCCGCCGCCCGCGATGGCTGCCGTATCTGTCGCTGCGATCACCTCTATTTTCTTTTTTCCTAGAAAACCGAAGAAACCGCCGGAGCGAATCTCCTTCGTATTCAAAATGACAGCATCTTTACCAAGATCGCTGCGGATTTTTTGCAGCGCATCAGGCATGGAATCTACCACATATCGCTTTACTCTCATAAATTGACAACTCCCATGCTCTGAATTTCGACGCTTGGTTCAAGCTCGCTATAGGATAAGACAGGAATATCCTGCATGGTTCTCTCGAGCAGTTGACGGAGATACATGCGAATCGTCGGGGAAGTGAGAATGACAGGCTGCTGACCCGATTGAATCAGCTTGCTGACCTGCTCGCTTACACGATGAAAAATAATTTGAGAGGAGGACGGGTCTAAGGCTAGATAGCTGCCCTGATCGGATTGCTGAACCGATTCGGCGATTTTCTTCTCCAAGGAAGGCCCGACCGTAATTACTTTAAGCGAGTCTCCGAATGTCGTGAACTGCTGTGTAATCTGTCTGGATAAAGCCTGTCTGACATATTCCGTAAGAACCTCAGGATCTTTGGTATAGGAGCCATAATCAGCCAGTGTCTCTAGTATAGTAACCAAATCGCGAACTGATATTTTTTCACGCAGCAATTTGGAAAGTACCTTTTGCACATCTCCGGTGGAGAGCACACTGGGAATCAGCTCATCCACAAGTGTTGGATAAGACTCTTTGACGTTCTCGATAAGCGCCTTCGTCTCTTGCCGTCCAAGAAGTTCATGTGCGTGCTTCTTGATGATCTCCGTCAGGTGCGTGGCGACAACGGAAGGCGGATCCACTACGGTGTAGCCGGAGAGCTCGGCCCGTTCCTTAACAGCTTCGTCAATCCAGATTGCCGGGAGACCGAAAGCAGGCTCCGTTGTCTCAATGCCTGAGATCGAATCGTCATCGATACCCGGACTCATGGCCAAATAGTGATTGAGCAGAAGTTCCCCGCGGGCAACGATGTTACCTTTAATTTTGATGATATACTCATTCGGCCTAAGCTGGATATTATCGCGAATGCGGATAACCGGAACGACAAGTCCAAGCTCAAGGGCGCATTGTCGCCGGATGAGAATGATGCGGTCAAGCAGGTCTCCGCCCTGCGAGGAATCCGCAAGAGGAATGAGTCCATATCCGAATTCGAATTCGATCGGGTCGACCTGAAGTAAGCTGATGACGCTCTCTGGACTGCGAACCTCCTCGATCTGCTGTTCTTCCACCATTTGCTCCTGTTCCACCGCTTGGCGTTCGAGATTCTTTTGCATACGCATGGCGGCAATAATCAGCACCCCGGAAATTGGAAGCGTTGTGTACCAATGGATCGGAGTGAAGATACCGAGAAATGCGATAGTCGCGGCTACGATGTACATGAGCTTCGGATGAGCGGTAATTTGCGAGGTGATATCGTGTCCCAGGTTGCCTTCGGATGAAGCCCGTGTAACGATAATACCTGATGCCGTTGAAATCAGCAGCGCAGGGATTTGGCTGACCAGACCGTCGCCGATCGTTAGAATCGAAAAAGTCTCTCCCGCTTCAGCGAATGACATGTCATGCATTGTCATTCCGATAATCAGGCCGCCGAGAATATTAATGATCAGGATGATGATCCCGGCGATAGCGTCCCCTTTGACGAACTTGCTGGCACCGTCCATCGCTCCGTAAAAATCCGCTTCGCGTTCGATTTTCTGGCGGCGCTCCCTGGCTTGCTGCTCATTGATGAGTCCGGCGTTTAAATCGGCATCGATGCTCATCTGCTTCCCCGGCATCGCATCGAGTGTAAATCTAGCCGCTACTTCGGCAACACGCTCAGAACCTTTGGTAATGACGATGAACTGCACAAGGACAAGAATGAGGAAGACGACGAAACCTACCACAATGTTGCCCTCGGCGACGAACGAACCAAAAGTTCTGACCACATTGCCGGCGTCTGCATTAGCTAGAATGTTGCGGGTCGTGGATACGTTAAGTGCAAGTCTGAATAACGTCGTAATCAGCAGGAGCGCCGGGAAAATCGAAAACTGCAGCGCATCTGTCGTGTTCATGCCTACTAAAAGAATCATGAGCGCTAACGTTATATTAATGATCAGCAAAACATCAAGCAAAGGAATGGGTACAGGTACGACCATCATTAAAACGATACCGATGACCCCTACCAGCACAACCAAATCTCTCATTTTCATAACGGCGCACCTTCTTTCCTCGGTCAGTTATTTCTACCTTTGACTTTATATACGTAAGCCAGGATTTCAGCGACGGCTTGGAACAATTCGGCGGGAATGGATTCTCCGATTTCCACCTGCGCGTAGAGCGCCCTGGCCAAAGGCTTGTTTTCCATGGTCATAATGCCGTTCTGCTTGGCGATATCTTTGATTTTAAAAGCCAAATAGTCAGTACCCTTGGCTAAGACAACGGGGGCTTGCATATTGGCGGCATCGTATTTAAGGGCAACGGCGAAATGGGTTGGATTGGTAATGACAACGTCCGCTTTTGGAACCTCCTGCATCATCCGCTGCATCGCCATCCGGCGCTGCTTTTCTTTAATCTTTCCTTTAATCAACGGATCGCCTTCGGATTTTTTATACTCGTCTTTAATGTCCTGCTTGGACATCTTGATGCTCTTCTCAAATTCATATTTTTGATAAATGAAATCGAAGATGGAAAGAACGATTAAAATCAGGCCGATCTTAATGCCAAGCTGCAGGGTGATGGACCAAATGTAGGTCATCGCGCTCTCTAACGGCAAACGCCCCAACACCAGCAGCTTTTCCTTCTCCTCCCACATCGTCGTGTACACTACGTATCCGATGATCAGCATCTTTAACGTCGATTTTAGAAAGTCGACGAACGCGCGCATCGAGAACATGCGTTTGAAGCCTTCAATCGGATTGATCTTGTTAAATTTCATTAACAGAGGTTCTCCGGTCAGCATAAAACCGAACTGCAAATAGTTGCCGAGGATGGCAATCACTACACTCAACGCGAGAAGCGGAGCAAGCACAAGCATTCCTTCCAGCATCAGTTTGCCGAACAAAACTTGCACGTTGTTCATCGACAGGTTCATCAACAGTTCATTGCGAAGCGTATTGGAAACGAGTGAGATCATCTTCTCTTTCATATAGCCGCCGAATAAGTAGAAGGACAGAAAGGAAAAAAACAAGATAAAGGCCGCAGGCAAATCCATGCTTTTGGCAACCTGCCCCTTCTCTCTGGCTTCCTGTCTCTTTTTCGGCGTAGCCGGTTCTGACTTCTCCCCGGCGAATAATTGGAGATCAAGCTGCAATCGAAACGGCGGCACAGGAAACCTCCTTCGCTTACTGCGGTGCAGTCTGGGATGAGGTGATCAACTGCAGCAGCTGTTGCATGGAGTTCAGGATCACTTGGAACAAATCTCTGAACAAATCGACAAACTCCGGAAAAAGTAAAATCAATAATATAAAACCCAGAATCATTTTGAGCGGCGCCCCAATCACAAAAATATTGAACTGCGGCGCAACACGAGTTAAAAGTCCAAGCCCTATATCAGTTAAAAACATTGCCGCCACAATCGGCGCGGCCAATTGAAAAGCTAACGAAAACATCGTTGCAAAGGAATGCAGGAGAAATTCGGAAATATCACCGTTATAAATTCGCGTAAACAATTCATTCGAGATAGGTATCCATCGATAGCTGTCCATAATGGCCCGCAGCAAGTAATGATGTCCGTCGAAGGACAAAAACAACAGCATGGCTAACATGTATTTAAGATTGCCGAGAATCGGCGCGGATTCCCCCGTCATCGGATCGATCACGTTGGCGATACCAAAACCTATCTGAATATCCATAAAGGAACCCGCAATCTGAACGACACTGAAAAATAAGTAGGCGATAAAGCCTAACAGCACGCCTACAAGAATCTCCCGGATAATTAAAAGAACATAGGTGGCGTCAATAGGCACGGGATCGTTCATGCCAAAACCGGCAAAGATAATCAATGTGACAAAGACAGATAACCCTATCTTAAAAATATTCGGCACATTCCTGGAAGAAAAGACAGGGACTACGGCAAAGAATGCAGTAATTCGACAAAAAATAAGCAGACTATTAGGCCAAAATTGAAAAAAAAGTTCCATGCCGCTTCACAACCTAACCGACATATTTATAAAGGTTATTCAGCAGGTTATATGTAAAATCCACTAAGGTGCTCAAAATCCAAGGTCCGAACACCAGTATAGATAGCAGAACGGCAACAATTTTAGGAACAAATGCCAATGTTTGCTCTTGAATTTGTGTTGTGGCTTGGAAAATACTGATAATCAATCCGACAACCAGGGCAATAATCATCATCGGGGCACTGGCCTTTAACACCGCGTAAACGGCCTCGCCGGCTAGTTTTATGACAAACTCCGAACTCATTCGATGAAACCTCCGTATCCACGGTTATGTATTGTAACTTAGCAGCAGCGATTTTACGACCAGATACCAGCCGTCTACAAGAATAAACAGCAGGATTTTGAAAGGTAGTGAAATCATCACTGGAGGCAGCATCATCATCCCCATGGCCATCAGTGTACTGGAGACGACCATATCTATGACGAGAAACGGGATAAAAATCATAAAGCCCATCTGGAAAGCGGTTTTCAGCTCGCTGATGGCGTAAGCCGGAATTAGTGCAGTGATTGGAGTATCCTCGATTCCGCTTGGCTTTTCCGCTTTGGTATAATCCAGGAACAACATGAGATCCTTCGGCCTTGTGTGGCTCCACATAAACTCCTTAATGGGAAGTGAAGCCTCTTTTAGCGCAGCGGCTTGATTGATTTCACCCTTCAAATAAGGCTGCAGCGCGGTTTGATTGATTTGCCCAATGGTTGGGGCCATTATAAATAATGTTAGAAACAGAGCAAGTCCGATGATGACCTGGTTAGGAGGCATCTGCTGCGTTCCGAGCGAGGTACGAACAAAACCGAGCACGATGACGATCCGTGTAAAGCTGGTCATCAGGATTAGAAAAGATGGCGCTATACTGAGCACGGTTAATAATATCAGAATGGAAATCGTGCTTGATGCGCCGCTCGTTCCGCTTGAGCCGATGTTTACGCTGATTCCCGGAATTGGATTGTTAGGGTCAGGCTCCGCAGCGACTGCGGTCGCACTAAAAAGCGTTAGTGCTATAAACATGAATATTCCCAATAGGACGGCAAACTTTTGTTTCATCATTTGTCATTCAACCGATCTGTTTGTTTTTGATCTGAAAGCCATTCTTCCACTCTTTTATTGCGGCCCTTTACCCGCTGCAGCTTATCGTGGAAAACCTGCTGAAAAGAGGATGTAATCTCCACTTCTTCCTCGATTTCCTTCTTGGCGCCTGGCTGAAATCGCTGCAGCCATTTACCGAGGGATATAAGACCGGGAGCATCTGCTCGCGGTTCTGTCAGAATCTCTATCAGTTCAGCCACTTCATCGGGATGGTTGATCTTCTCGAGCAGTTGAATATTTTCGCCTACGCCTACCACATAAAGCGAACGTCCGATTTCAACGATTTGAATCGATTTGTTCTGACCAAGGGGCACTCCGCCCAGGGAACGAATCGACCTGCCAAACATCGAAAACTTATTTTTTCTTGCGAGAAATCGAATCAGTAAAAAAAACAACAGGATGATTAGTAAAAGAAAGAGAATTACTTTACCTACCGTTTGAAAAGAATCGTAAGCCTCCATTCCTTCGATTCCGGTCTCAGGAAACGTGTTTTCAGGTTCGCTGGCTAAACATACGGATGCTTGGCTGAACAACAGCATGGCTGAAGCCGCTAAAGCAACTAAAGGCATTTTTATTGCGAGTCTTTTCAACTTTCACATCCCTTTCCGTAAATGTAAATCTTCACCGAGCCCCATTACCCCAACGTTTTCTTAATGGCTTCGATAACGCGGTCCGCTTGAAACGGCTTCACGATGAAATCCTTTGCTCCCGCTTGAATCGCATCGATAACCATCGCTTGCTGCCCCATTGCAGAGCACATAATCACTTTAGCGTTCGCATCTAATTTTTTAATTTCTTTGAGGGCGTTGATCCCGTCCATTTCCGGCATCGTTATATCCATCGTGATCAGATCGGGCCGCAGTTCTTTGAACTTTTCAATGGCCTGTACGCCGTCATTGGCCTCCCCGCATACTTCATATCCATTTTTGGAAAGAATGTCACGAATCATCATTCTCATAAATGCTGCATCATCAACAATTAGAATTCGGTTAGCCATTAGTACACAGTCCTCCTAAAAAAATTAAGTTATTGTAGCTTCTGAATTCGTTCCCACTGGTTGACAATATCGGTCACGCGAACTCCGAAGTTTTCGTCGATGACGACAACTTCTCCTTTTGCAATCAGCTTGTTGTTGACCAGTATGTCTACAGGCTCGCCGGCTAGTTTATCGAGTTCAATAATGGAACCTTGCGAAAGCTCGAGAATATCTTTGATAACTTTGTTAGTTCTGCCTAATTCAACAGTTACCTTCAAAGGGATATCCAGAAGTAAATTAAGGTTCGTATCGTCAACATGCGCCATGGCGCCAGGCTGAAGATTACCGAATTGAACAGGCTGCACATTAACATTGCGATTCGGCATAGCACCATATGCGGCAGGTGGTTGAGCATACATCGGCTGTGCAGGCGGATACATAGGCTGCCCCATGGGAGGCTGCTGATACATCGGCTGTTGAACCATAGGCTGCTCGTATATCGGCTGCTCATAAACAGGCTGTGCGGGCGCTGGCGGCTGCATCGGTGCTTCCTGAATCGGAGGCGGCGTTACCGCTTTTGGCGTTGGTGCCGTAGCCGGCGCTTCCACCTCATCAAATGCCCCGCCCATGAGGATCGATACCATTTCCTTAGCGAAACTGACCGGCAGCAGCTGCATAATCGAGGAATCGATCAAGTGCCCGATGGTCAGGCGGAACGACACTTTAATAAATACGTCTTCTTGGGGTAAATTCCCTTCTCCCGCCGATAAATCCATGATATCGATGCCTGGCGGCGAGATATTGACGAATCGATTGAAAATCGTCGACATGGAGGTAGCGGACGACCCCATCATTTGATTCATCGCTTCTTGCACTGCGCTAATGTGAATCTCCGATAAGTTTTCATCGCCGCCAGAACCGTCCCCACCCATCATCAAATCGGCAATGACCTGGGCATCTTTCGTTTTGATCACAAGCAGGTTGATGCCGTGGAACCCGTCCACATAGTTCACATGAACCGCTACATGCGGCTTCGGAAATTCGGCCTCCAGCTTTCCTCTGGAAATGACGGAAACCTGCGGGGTGGTAATATCGACCTTCATGCCGAGCAAAGTGGATAAAGCTGTAGCTGCGCTTCCAAATGTAATGTTTCCGATTTCGCCTAAAGCATCCTGCTCCAGAGAGGACAAATAATCTTCTACTGTAGGAGTAAGAGAGGATGAGGAAGCGTCGGAGCTATCATCTGCCGTTTGTCTAAGCAAGGCATCGATTTCTTCCTGAGACAAATAATCTTTATTACTCGTCATGGTCATCGTCTCCTTCGGTCACAATTTCTGTAATTTGTACAGCCATTTTCCCTCTTACAGTTCCGGGAGTGCCAATATATTTCACCTTTTCTCCAACCCTGATATCGAGCGAATCGTCTACCGCCTTATGAAGAGGGATCACATCGCCTGCGGCTAAGCTTAGAAATTCGCGAATTGTAATTTCAGAGGAACCGAGTTCTGCGATCAGCGGCAGCTTCGCCTTCTCCAATCGGGACTGAAGGGCATCCACTTCCTCCGGCACCCGTGTTTTTTTCTGGGAAACAAACCAGTGATGGACAGACAATCTAGGCATGATCGGCTCGATGACCACATGGGGAATACACAGGTTGATCATCCCTGTAGTATCTCCTATCTTAGTACTGAGTGAAATCAGCGCAATCGTTTCGTTCGGCGATACAATTTGCATAAATTGAGGGTTGGTTTCCAAAGCCTCTAACCGTGGAGAAAGATCAATAACGGTTTTCCAAGCCTCTTGCAGGCTGTCAAAGGCTCTACTGAATATTCGCTCCATGACGATCGTTTCGATTTCTGTGAGGGCATTGATTTTCGTCGGAGAAACCCCCGATCCGCCCAATAATCGATCCAGCATGGCATAGGCAACGTTGGGATGAACCTCTAGCACCATTCGGCCCTCTAAAGGCTCCGCCTCAAAAATGTTCAAAATGGTCATTTTCGGGATCGAACGAATAAATTCGTCATAGGGCAGCTGCTCCACTTGTACCACGCTGATTTGAACGAAGGTTCTTAGCTGTGCCGAGAAATAAGTCGTCAAATAACGCGCAAAGTTCTCATGAATCCGGGTTAAACTGCGAATATGATCCTTGGAAAAGCGTACCGCTCTCTTAAAATCATAGGCCCGTACCTTTTTCTGCGTCTCTTCCTTTTTAAGTTCCTCAGCATCCATTTCCCCCGAAGATAAGGCAGCAAGCAAGGCATCGATCTCATTTTGCGATAAAACATCAACCATTAGCGTCACCCCCTTAAAGCCAGTTCGTCCTGGAACTTATTGAAGCACTTTATCCGTAATCCAAATCTGTTTGACCTTTCCTTCATGCAGCAGCGGATTCAATTTATTCATTAATGTAGAAGTCAGGAAATCATGTCCTTTGCTGCCGGAAACCTGCTCCTGAGTCATATCGGACAAACTTTGCACAATTGTTCCTTTGACTGAGGATTCCAGCAAATCTTCGAATTCCAGCTTCGCCTCGTGGTTTTCCATTTCAAATGCAAAACTGACTTTAATAAAGTTTTCATTATTCGCTAGATTCGTCAAAACATCTTTAATAATGACAGTATTTTCTTTGATTTCTGCCGCTGTCGGCGGTTTTGTCGGCTTGACTTTTTCCACGGCAGCTTTCGCCTCCTGGGAGGGATCCATCGTGTTCGAGCCCTTCTCCATAAAGTTCCACAACACAAAAGCGGCTGTAAGAATGAGTGTGATTGCTATCAAAATGGAAACGATCAAAATAAATACTTTATTCTTGAACACCTACGAGCCCTCCGTATCCATGGACTTGATTGTCGCTCTGACCGAGCCGATTTGCTGCATGTAGGCTTGCACTAAGCTTACCACAACCGCTCCCTTTTCGAGAACCGTAATTTTCTTGCCCGTCGTCAGCGTAATCATGGTGTCCGGCGTTTCTTCGATGGTCTCAATCAAGATAGCGTTTATGGTAATCGATTTACCATTTAAACGAGTGAGAGAAATCATATTTCTCCTCCTGTAAAAGAGTAGGGGGAGTGAGTGCTCCCCCACCTTACTTAGCTAATGTTAACGCTTCAGGTTAACAACCTCTTGAAGAACTTCATCGGATGTCGTAATAATTCGGGAATTCGCTTGGAATCCGCGCTGAGCGATAATCATTTCGGTAAACTCGCCCGTCAAGTCAACGTTCGACATTTCGAGCTGACCGGAAATCAGCGCCCCCGTACCTAATGCAGCATCCGCCGGACTGACATATTCAAATGCGGAGTCCGTGTTCGCGTTCGGCGTCAGGCGGTACAAGTTGCCGCCAATCTTCTCCAAGCCTGCCGGGTTAGTCACTTTGACAACTGCGATTTTCTGCCCTGTCGGCGCCGAAGTACCGTCCGCGCTTACTGAGATGATATCGCCGTTCTGGGCGATGGAGAAAGCCGTAACTTCTTCACCCAATTGGATTCTGGCTCCGTCTGTCCCGAATACGAATAATCCTTCGGCATTGACCAAATTGCGTTGCGAATCAAGGATAAAGTTACCGGCGCGAGATAAGTAGGGGCTTTCTTGTCCCTCAACTCCAACCGCGAAATATCCGTCGCCATCGATGCGAAGGTCTGTCACTACGTTCGTTGTCATCGCGCTTCCTGGCGTATGGATGGTGTCGATAGCGCCAAAAGAAACGCCAAGTCCGACCTGCTTGGAGTTGACTCCTCCCCGTGTATCGTCCGGCGCACTAACGCCTGCAACTGTTTGGCTAAGGATGTCCTTGAACATCACTCTTCCGCCCTTAAATCCCACTGTATTAACATTGGCAATATTATTACCAATGACATCCAGTTTTGTTTGGAAGCCGCGCATTCCTGAAACACCCGAATACAAAGATCTAAGCATGGATAAACCTCCTGTAGATAATAAAATGAGGTGAATTGAGCCGCTTCAGTCGGTCCGCGGCTCCAGGCTTCCGAATCGGGCCAGCCTGATTACGAGATGATCACGGCACTGTCAATTTGAGTAAAGACATTATCCTTTATCGAGCTTCCGTCGAGCGCTGTCACTACGGTACGGTTAGGTATATTGACGATGAGAGCCATACCTCCAAGCAGCATTAACGAATCCTTGGCGCCTTTGGCAGCGGCTTTGTCGATAGCGGATTCGATCTTCGCCAATTGGTCCTGCTTAAGCTCGATTCCCCGCTGCTGCAACCTAACTTCCGCATGGTGACTGAAACGAACGATATTATCCTGCAGAATATTTTGAAAGCTTTGCTTTCCCGATATCGAAATGCTCTGATTGTTAACAGGAGTTCGCATAGACGGCATCGGCGAAGCCGGATTAGGATACAAGTGTCCAATCGATATTCGGTCCGTCATGTGGATTCCCCGGGATTCTCAATTTTCATGAGATTGTCCAGAGAAATTTCCTCTCCTTCCACGTTGGCGTACTGATTTCCTTCTTTAAACGTAATGGAATCGACTACGCCAGTTTTTACGACCGATGCACCGGAAGTATCCTTACTTAGCCAAGTTACTTCCTTACCGATCAGTCCTGAAGCAAGACCTAGCGATTGTCGCAGCAGCTTCATCTCGCCGGCCATGTTCGTCAGCTGCTCGACGGAGGTAAACTGCGCCATTTGAGCTATAAATTCCTTATCCTGCAGCGGCTGCATCGGATCCTGGTTCTTCATTTGCGTAATCAGGATTTTCAAGAAATCGTCCTTGCCTAGCGAACCGTCGTTTTTCTTTTTCGTCGTGTCAGTCTTACCGGCGTTAATGAGCGACGAAGTATCCCCTACGATCGGGTCTGCCATGTTATCACCTCCTGCTGCTTATCATGGCTGCGGAGTTCTTAAGCCGTCACATCGAATGAGTTGCCGTAAGCTGCGATTCTAGCTTGACCGACTCCTGAGAGCTCTTGGAGAAACTCCACAGTTTCCTGATCATATTGGACGTTACGAGACCTGCTGTTCTGCTGGAACTGCTGCTGCTGGGAAAATTGCTGCCCGCGATTGTCCTGGAACATGCCGGAAGTCATCGACTGGCTTTGCGTAACCTCCAGTTTTTCCACTTGCAGCCCTTGGCTTTGCAGCGCTTGTCTTAATTGCGGCAACTGGCTTTCCAGCATTTGCTTGCCTGCTAACGTATCCGCTGCGAACTGTGCGACCAGCTGCCCCTCGTGCATGGTGATTTTGACATCGACATGACCGAGATTTTTCGGGAAAAGCGACAATTTAGCTTCTGAAATTCCGCCGGCAAGAGTGACCTTCATATTTTGGGACACGAACTGGCTCATCTCTTGGGAGAAATTGCTTGCATAAATCGTCTGCGGCATTGTTTTTACCGCATTCTCTTGATTTCCGGCTTGTTTCAACAATTCATGAAGATGAACGATCGGGCTTCCCGACGTAGGTAAATCAGCTGCAGGTGCAGCGATTGACTCAGCCCCGGATTCAGTTTCCGTGTTCGTCGTCGTTGCGATAACGGTAGCGTTCAGCCAACTTTTGGCCGCCAGTAGCTCAAGCTTCGATTTTACCGGCTGCACGATTTGAATTTGAAGAGTCTGGTCATCTTGTGAATTCAAGGCATCATCGCGGTTGGCATGCTTATGCGCTGATTGTTTTACCGGTGAAGACGGTTTTGTCTGTTCCCCGGGAACTGCAGCTTGTGCCGTAACCAACGTTTCGGAGTTAGCCTGAGCGCTATCGCCTTCAAGCTTCTTTATACGATCGGCAATTACTGGCGCTAGAGGCTGTATAAGCTTTTGCAGATCTTCGACCAGATGCTTCAGCACAGGGTTGTTCGGCTGCTGCCGAAGCATAGTGTCGAGCATGAGCAGTGTGTTCTGCGCTTGCATGCTTTCCGATCCTTTAAGCCCCGTCAGCGGCGATGCCATTCCTGCGGTTTCGGAAAGAGTCTGAGAGCCCCTGCCTGCTAAAGCTTGGAGCAGATCCGCAGCTTGGTCGAACCACTGTTGAAGATTCGGATCTTTCAAGAGAGCATCCGCCACAGCAGCGTTCTTGTTCATCGCCTGAAGCAGCAAGTTAGGCAGACTTTCTTCTGCGCTTGCGCCGTCCTGATTCTGAATCAAATTCTGGATCGGAAGCGATAGACCAGACAACAGCATTAAAAGTCCCGCCATAGCTGGGTCCGTTACAGCAGCGTCGCCCGGGGTTTCTTGCACGATCTGAGCCACAAGCAGTTGTTCAAATGCACCTTCGCCTGCTGCTCCTGCCCCGCTTGTGCCTGCTGCTCCTGCTTTTGCTGTAGCTGTAGCTGCAGTGCTTGTCGGAATCATGGTTTGCATTTGCATATCCATTTGTTTTTCACCTCCTTTCATGGAGTATGACTATATCTTCCTATTGCGCTAATCTAGCCGCAATAGAAGCTGCCGCTGCTTTCGACAAATCGGATAGCGCGGACATTACCCTGGAGCGTGCCGCATTATCCATCGCGCTCAAAATCGCAAACACTTTGTCCGGGTTCGTTGTTTGCATTTCGAGCAAAACCGTTGCAGCGCTTTTGGGAACCATATTGCCGAACGTCTGACCGAGATCCTCATTGCTTACCTTTTGGGCGCCTGAAGCCGGTGCGGCGGCAGCGTTAAAAGCGAGCCTTTCTTGGAGCGCGGCGATTTCAAGATCCTTCGCGGGGACAAGATCTTTCAGAGAAATGGATGCCTCTGCCGCTATCTTCGGATCCATCTTCTCCAGAATAGCTCCACGTTCCTCCGGCTTCATCATACTGAAAACCAGAACCATTTCTTTCAGCCTCAAATTCTCCATAATCGGAGCGGCTTTGCTCGGGGTCATCTTGCCGTATAAAGAAGCCAACTGCTGGATCTTAGTTTTATATTCCTCGTCGGTTTGCGTTTTGTCCTGCAGCTTTTCCTCAAGCTCCGTATTCTTAGCCTGGATATCCTTGAGCTCCTGATCCTTCTGCTGAGTAACCTGGTCCGATTTCAGAAGCGCGGTTTCAAGCTCCGCCACCTTCGCGTTCAATCTTTCGATCTCTTCATCCCGACTTTTCACACCTTGCTCCGTCTTCGTTCCCGCGCTAGAGGATACGGTGGATGGAGTCTTTTCTTCGGGTGCGGGAACGACGCTGCCAACGAGAGGCATGCTGTGCAGAGCTTTTTGAATGCCGCTCTTGATATCGTAATCGAAGATCGTAAGAAGCACGCCAAGCAATACGGCTGTAAACACAAGCGGGATCAAAAACCAAATCAGAAAACGTTCTAATGCGCTATAAGAAGAAGAGCTCTCCGCATTCATATCGGGCATATTCCCCACCACCTTCAGTTGGATGAACGACGATGCTCTTACGAAAACCGCTTGTAACGGTTTGTCGCCATCTCGTCGAGCGCTTCCTGCTCTTTTTTGCCTGTTAGCGCTTTGAACTGGACATACGCCTTTTCCCTAGCTTTATTCCAGACCTTTTCGTCCAGCATCTTCTCGGACAAATGTTCTTGCTTCTTCATAACCACATGCTTAGCGACTTGAATATCATCATGCTTTCTTAGGATTTGATGGTCTAAATGCTCCATATAATGCTGCATTTGCAGCATTTGCGAGATCGTCGTGCGGTTCTCTGAAGCCTTCGCAATCTGATTGTGCAGCTCGCTTTTTTGCGCTTGCAGCGTGTTCAGGCTCGATTCTTCCGTACGCAAGCGTCCGATAGCTTCGGACAATATCCATTCCGCTTGCGTCCGTTCGTTATTTTTCAGATCGACGATTTGCTGAAAGGAATATCGAAACCTCACTGTTCCTCACTCATCCTTTGTAAAAATCTGTGATTAAACGCTCTTGCGCTTCTTCAAAAGTCACCATTTCGTTCGTCCGCTGCTTCGTATAATCCCAGATCGATTGAATGTACTGCAAAGCCAGATCAATTTCCGGATTCGAGCCTCTTTGGTACGCACCTATATTAATCAGATCTTCCGAATCTTTATAAATGGAAAGCAATCGTTTGAGCTGATCCGCCGCTTCCATATGCTGGTCAGGCACGATTTCCTTCATGACGCGGCTGACGCTGGCTAGAACGTCGACTGCCGGAAAGTGGCCCTTATTGGCAAGACTTCGATTCAAGACAATGTGACCGTCCAAAATCCCCCTTACCGCGTCGGCAATCGGTTCGTTCATATCGTCGCCATCCACCAATACCGTATAAAATGCCGTGATCGAGCCTTTGGGCCCCGTTCCTGAGCGCTCTAACAGTCTGGGCAGCATGGCAAACACCGAGGGCGTGTATCCGCGCGTTGCAGGCGGTTCGCCAACGGCAAGACCGACTTCCCTTTGGGCCATGGCAAATCGTGTGACCGAGTCCATCATCAGCATGACATTCAAGCCGCGATCACGAAAATACTCAGCGATACTGGTGGCAATCATCGCGCCTTTTATTCGAATCAGAGCCGGTTGGTCGGAGGTGGCTACTATGACAACGGATCTTGTTAAACCTTCCGGACCGAGATCGCGTTCGATGAAATCCAAGACCTCGCGACCGCGTTCGCCAATAAGAGCGATGACGTTCACGTCGGCCGATGTGTTCCTGGCGACCATGCCCATCAACGTGCTCTTCCCTACGCCGGAGCCGGCGAAAATACCGACCCGTTGTCCTTTACCTATGGACAATAGGCCGTCAATGCAGCGAACGCCAACACTAATAGGGTGCAGCACCCGGGGCCGCGTTAAAGGATTGCTCGGTACATTGTTCGTCGAATATTGAGTCATTCTGGACGGCAGAAATGTGCCATCCAACGGCTGTCCTAGACCATCCAACACTTTGCCGAGCAATTCATGCCCGACTTGAACGGTCAATGGTTTGCCGGTGGCGATCACATCGCATCCAGGTCCGATCGCATCCAGGTCGCCTAGCGGCATCAGGATCACTTTGTTGCTGCGAAAGCCAACAACCTCTGCTTTCAAGGGCTTGTTGGACTTTAACGGATAAATATAACAAAGATCTCCGATACTGACGTCCGGCCCTTCCGATTCCACTGTCAGTCCAATCACCTGAGTGACTTTGCCGTTGACGCGGATCGGATCGATCTGATGCAAATGCTCTATATATTTCTCTGCCTGCGGAAGAAGCGTCATGACTCGGCACCATCGTTTCTGTAAGCGATTTGTTGAAGAGCCGACTTGATTTCCTTCAACTGCGTATCAATCTTGGCGTCAATGCTTCCGAAAGAGGATCTAACGACACAACCATAGTCGTTCACGCTGGAGTCCGGAATAATTTCCAGCTCAGCCAGCGAATCGATGGAAGTCAAAAGTTCTTCACGAGCATCCTGAATATAAGCAAAATGCTTTGGAGAGACGCATAGCGTTATCGATCCCTTCTCCCGTCTGCGAGAAAGCACCTTTTGTATCATATCAACGATCCACTCGGGAGAAATAGTGAGCTGATGTCCGATAATTTTCTCGGCAATGGATGTGCTTAGCTCGATGAGAAACGGCTCCGATTCTTGAATAATTTGCTGTTTGAGCGCATACGACTGCTCCAATATGGAACGGGCCTCCTGCAGCATTTCGGAATATTCTTCTCTGACAATGGCATCGGCCTGAGCCATTCCCAGCTGATAGCCTTCCTGAAATCCGGCCTCGCTTGCTTGACGAGTAACTTCTTCGTCTTGTGAACGGCGTTTTTCCCACCATTCGCCGATTTCGGCTTGCGTCTGTTCGCGAATGGCGGCGCATTCCTGCATCGCGGACTGGATTTGTTCATTGGCAAAAGCCTCAGCGTCTTTAACAATCTGCTCTTTCAAGCTGTTCGCTTCCTGAAGTTCTCCCTGCTCTTCGGGCGTTAGCGCTTCAAGCGCTCCCTGCAGCCTGGTCTGGGACAGCGGTGTCGGAAGCATGGATTCGATCAACTTCTTATCGTCTAACGATATGTAGGCAAAAGGCTTAATGACATTAGACAATAATATCATCTCCTCCACCGCGTGCAATGATGATTTCTCCCGCCTCTTCTAAACGACGGATCGTCGCAACGATGCGGGTCTGGGCTTCCTCGACGTCACGCAAGCGGACAGGACCCATAAATTCCATTTCTTCCCTGAACGTTTCCGCCATACGTTTGGACATGTTCTTGAAGATCGTTTCACGTACTTCTTCGCTAGCCACTTTAAGCGCAAGCTGAAGGTCGGCGTTCTCGATGTCGCGGATAATCCGCTGAATGGAACGATTGTCGATGTTGACGATGTCTTCGAAGACAAACATCCTTTTTTTGATTTCTTCAGCAAGCTCCGGATCTTGAATTTCCAGGGAATCGAGAATCGTCCGTTCCGTACCGCGGTCAACCCCGTTAAGGATTTGCACGATGGCGGAAATACCGCCGGCGTTCGTGTAATCCTGAGTAACCGTGGCGGAGAGTTTCTGCTCAAGCACACGCTCCACTTGACTGATGACTTCAGGGGAGGTGCTGTCCATCAACGCGATTCTTTTTGCAACATCCGCCTGCTTCTCCTGGGGCAGAGCGGACAGAATCATGGAGGCTTGATCCGGCTGCAAGTAAGACAGAACAAGCGCTATCGTTTGTGAATTTTCATTCTGAATAAAGTTCAGAATTTGAGCGGGGTCGGCTTTCCGCGCAAAATCGAAAGGCCGGACCTGCAAGGTGGCCGTTAATCGATTGATGATGTCCAACGCCTTTTGAGAGCCGAGCGCTTTTTCCAAAATGTCTTTCGCGTACGAAATACCGCCCTGAGATATAAATTCCTGAGCCAAACAGATCTGATGGAACTCGGATAATATTGATTCCTTTTCTGTCGAATCCACTTTTCTCACATTAGCGATTTCCAAAGTCAGCTGCTCAATTTCTTCTTCGCGGAGATGCTTAAATATTTGAGCGGATACCTCCGGCCCCAAACTGATCAACAGTATTGCAGCTTTTTGGCGTCCGGTTAATCCCTGCTGCGCAGCTCTAGCCAAACAAGTACACCTCTATTCATCAACTAACCAAGTACGAAGCAGATTCACAAAATCCTCAGGCCTTTTCTTCGCAAGAGTCTCAAGTTGCTTGCGGACTTGATTGTCATTAGATACGTTCTCCATGTCGATCGTCGGTAGCTCGACTTTCGTCGATGCAGCGGCGGCCGCTGCCAATTCTTCTTCTTCCAACTTGGCTCTTCGTCGTCTCATCACTGCAAAAACGCCGATTCCCCCAAGCGCTAATGCAGCGAGCGCCAGAGCTCCATAAGTAAAGTATGTTTTAGCGGATGCGGGAGCATCCACTTCCGGTCTGACAAAAGAATGAGCGAAAACTGTAACTTTTTTTGCCAGATCCGCGTCTGTATATGTAACGTTGTTATCCGCGAGAGCCGCTCTAACGATGTTCACGAGCGCATTTTGTACAGCATCTTTCGTGTCTTGCGTTAAAGTAGCCGGATCCTCCGGATTCGGCGGCTCAATCCCAACGTTAATGCTGAGATCCTTAACCACATAGGGTGTAGAGACAATATCATTCTTGATGCGATTAACTTCAAAATTAACAGTTTTTTGATTTTCTTCACTGTTCGAGTTTCCCGAACCGCTGCTCCCCGGGTATCCCGGAACATCCGTTGTGCCAGTTCCGGGTACTCCTCCAGCGGCCGCCGCCCCATCATTTTGGTAAGATTTGGAAGCCTCCTGCAGGGAAATTTCCAATCCTCTTTGATCCACCTCATTAGGCGCGGTAACAAGATTCTGCTCCGATTTCTTCTGATCGAAATTCATGGTGGAGAATACGCTGACGATGACTTTATCTCTTCCCAGCATCGTCCCGAGCAGATTTGTTATATTTTTCTGTATGTCATTCTTGAATTGGTTGTTGATATCAAATTGGCTCTTTACAAAACCGAGTGTTCCCTCCGTCTGGCCTCCGCCAAGCTTAGAGGAGGTGAGATTCTGACCGTATTGGTCGGAAATGGTAATATTCTCGAGCGGTAAATTTTTCACGCTGTGTGATACGAGACTATAAATCGTATCAACCTTAGCTTGGTCTAGCGTATAACCCGGTTTGACTTGAAGCACGACGGAAGCAGTGGCTAATTCCTGTTGAGGCCTTAAAAACGGCCCGTCTTCCGGCAAAGAGATCAACACTTTCGAAGCGCTGATCGCCTCGTTTGAATTGATCAGCTGTTGAAGCTCGCCCTGCATGGCATCCACATATTTCACTTTGAATTCGTTATCCGTCATGCCAAAGGAGCTATTTTGACTGAAGGCGCCATAGCCAAGGGAACCGTTTTTGTTTAGACCTTGCGATTCAACCTCCAGTTTGACATTGGCTACTTGGTTTGTGGGCACTCCTATGCTTTTTCCATCCGCGCTAAGCTGATAAGGAATCTGGGCCTGGTCCAAATAATTCTTAATGGAAGCAGCATCACTAGGCTGTAAATCCGTGAATGCCATCGAATATTGAGTCTTGGATAAATTTACGCTCACAATGACAACGGTAAGAATCACAATAATTACGGTGGCTATGAAAGTGATCTTCTGTGTTTTGCTGTATCGATTCCAATATTGCTTTACGTTGTTCCAATATTGGAGTATGGTCTCGTTCACAATGTCACCTCATCCAACCAATTTACGTCCTACAATTGTATTCTCATGATCTCTTGGTAAGCTTCTATCACTTTATTGCGCACTTGTACCGTAAGCTCTAAACCAAGAGACGCCTTCTCTGCGGCAATCGTTAATTGATGAACATCCGACAGTTCGCCTTTAACAAAACCCTGGTTCAATTGATCGACTGTTTTCTGCTGTTCGTTGAGCTTATCGAGCGCTTCGTTAAAAAAGGAACCGAATTGCTTGCCAAGATCTGCCGCTCCCATGCCCGGGCTTTCTTCTTTGGGTGGAACGGGATTTATCAAAGGCAACGGTTGTAAACCAAGCTTATTTATCAAAGGTATCCCTCCGTTTTTCTAAATTATCTTCCGATCTCGAGCGCTTTCGTAATCATGGTCTTCGAGGCGTTAAGCGCAGTGACGTTTGCTTCATAGGAACGAGTCGCCGAAATCATGTCGACCATCTCCTTGAGCACGTCCACGTTAGGCATCATTACAAAGCCATTCTCGTCGGCGTCCGGATGCGTCGGATTATACACTTGCTTAAGAGGAGCGTTATCCTCGAATATTTTCGTTACTTTTACTCCCTCCCCCGTGCCATCAGCCATGGCCGATTGAAGCGTCTGGGCAAAGCTTGGCTGAGCCTTCGGCTCAATGGCAACCAGTTTCCTTTGATAGGGAACCCATTTTCCATTAACGAGTCTAGCTCTTGTCGTATCCGCATTGGCGATGTTGGATGAAATGACATCCATGCGCAGCCTTTGCGCGGTTAATGCGGATGAGCTAATATCAAAGCCATTCGTCAATCTCATCGATTATCGTCCTCCTAACACAGTACGCATCTTTTTAAACTCGCTATTCATCTGCTGGATCAAAACGTTGTATTCCAACTGATTTTTCGCCATCAAAGACATTTCATAATCCATATCCACATTATTCAAATTGTTGTTCACAGCAGAGTTTTTATCGGTTTTTATTTCCGGCATGATACCTGATGAGAATTTGCCTATTATAAAATGCCGGGGGTCCGTCCGATAACCCGCTATAGAGGACGTGGACGGATTCATTTCATTCTGCAGCAGTTCTTCAAACATAACATCAGAACGTTTGAAATAAGGCGTGTCCACATTGGCAATGTTGTCGGCTATCACCTTTTGTCGAAACGTGGAAGCGTCTAATGTTTTTTCCATTAGGTTAAAACTAGGCTTATTCCATAGAAACATCGTTTAACCTACTTTCAATAAATGATTGCTGTTCTTATTCAACAAAACCTTTCGGTTTTCCTCCTATGTTCGACAAAATTTTATGGAAAAATATTTAAAATGATCTCATATTGTAGAAAATTGTGATTTATATCACAAAACCGCGAAAAAACACGAAAAAAGCCCTATCACAGAGATAGGACTTTAGATTTATATAAGTTTATAGCTTCGTTTTGAGCTGGTCAATACCCAAAATGAGCTTCTCGTTAAGAATTCGAATATAGGTGCCTTTCATTCCTAGCGAACGGGTCTCAATGACACCGGCGCTCTCCAGCTTGCGCAGCGCGTTGACGATAACGGAACGGGTAATGCCTACCCGATCGGCAATCTTGCTCGCGACAAGCAGACCTTCCTTACCTTCCATCTCCTCGAATATATGTTCGACCGCTTCCATTTCGCTGAAGGACAACGATCCGATCGCTACTTGAACAACCGCCTTGCTGCGAGCCTCAATTTCGATCTCTTCTGCGCGTTCGCGCAAAATTTCCATGGCTACAACCGTAGAGCCGTATTCGGCCAAAATCAAATCGTCATCCACAAACGGAGCTTCCGTGCGATGCAAGACTAAGGTGCCAAGCCGATCGCCGCCTCCGATAATCGGTACGATCGTAATGAATTTATATTCAAACACGGCAGCCTGTTCCAAATTCGGGGAAGTCTCATCAATTTTCAACAGGAACTGGTTATATTCGATCGGGAACCGGCGTTCCTCTATGATCATCCGATCCATATCGGCGGAGATTAACGGGCTGCTCAATGCAAAACCAAGAATTTTACCCTTTCTGCTTACTACCAATACATTAGCGTTGATGATGTCCTTGAGCACTTCCGCCATATCCATAAAGCTTACGGGGTTTCCTGCCTCTTTTTGAAGCAAACGGTTCAGCCTTCTTGTCTTGTTTAATAATGTCATTTCATTTGCCTCCTACATAAACAGTGCCAATCATGAGATTAAAGAATATATTGACTGAGATCGCGGTTTTGTACGATATCAGAGAGCTTTTCACGAACATACTCTGGCGTAATCACAATGCGCTCCAGCGTGATTTCCGGGGCTTCGAACGACAGGTCCTCCAGCAGCTTTTCCAGGATGGTATGAAGCCTTCGCGCCCCGATATTTTCCGTATTTTGATTCACCTCAACGGCGATGCGGGAAATTTCGTTTATTGCTTCATCGGAAAATTCCACGGTGATGCCTTCTGTTTGCAAGAGGGCGGTATATTGCTTGGTAAGCGCATTTTTCGGCTCTTTGAGAATAAGCACGAAGTCGTCATGCGTCAAATTGCTCAGCTCCACTCGAATCGGAAAGCGTCCCTGGAGCTCTGGAATCAAGTCGGAAGGTTTGGCTATATGAAAAGCTCCTGCAGCTATAAAAAGAATATAGTCTGTTTTCACGGAGCCGTATTTCGTCATGACGGTAGAGCCTTCTACGATCGGTAGAATATCCCTCTGCACGCCCTCGCGAGAAACATCAGGTCCGCCGCCGCGGCTGCTGCTTGCGATTTTGTCGATTTCATCGATAAAAATGATGCCTGACTGCTCCGCCCGGTTGACCGAATCCTGAATGACTTCATCCATATCGATCAGCTTCTGCGCTTCTTCCTGAGTCAGCACCTTCCGCGCTTCCTTAATTGAGAGCTTTCGTTTCTTGGTGCGCTTCGGCATCAAGCTGCCGAACATTTCCTGCATGTTCATGCCCATCTGCTCGTTTCCTTGTCCTGCCAGCATATCGAACATGGAAGGCGAACTGTCCTCCACTTCGATTTCGACGAACTCGTTTTCAAGCTCGCCCTTGTCGAGCTGTTCTTTCACTTGCGCTCTCCGCGAAGCGAGTGTCGGGTCCGGGTTAGTCTCCTCCTGCTCGGATTGCTGCTGCCCTCCAAAAATCATTTCGAGCGGATTTCGCCCGGTCTTCGGGCGGCTTGGACTAGGGACCAGCAGATGAAGAAGACGTTCATTGGCTTGCTGCTGGGCTTTATCCTGAACCTTCTCAGTGCGTTCCGCTTTTACCATGCGAATCGACGTTTCCACCAAATCGCGGACCATCGATTCGACATCGCGGCCAACATAGCCCACTTCTGTAAACTTCGTAGCTTCGACCTTAATAAAAGGCGCTCCGACAAGCTTGGCAAGCCTGCGGGCAATCTCCGTTTTACCGACACCGGTAGGTCCGATCATCAATATGTTTTTAGGAACGATTTCATCCCGAATGGACTCATTCAGCTGATTTCGGCGATATCGGTTGCGCAAAGCAATGGCGACGGACTTCTTCGCTTTTTTCTGACCTACGATATAGCGATCCAATTCCTGCACGATCTGCTTCGGGGTCAGAGAGCCGGTTTTCAAATTCAATCCCTCCTTCTGTCCGAATACGGACTAATATTTAAATGTTATTCTATTTCTTCTACTATAATATTATGATTCGTAAACACACAAATATCAGCAGCCATTTCAAGCGCGGCGCGAGCGATTTCCTTGGCGCTCATTTGAGATGCGTGACGGTGCAATGCGCGTCCGGCGGCAAGCGCGAAGCTGCCTCCCGAACCGATCGCCAGAATGCCGTCATCCGGCTCGATGATTTCACCGTTTCCCGAGATGAGCAAAAGGCCGGATGCGTCCATGACGATCATCATCGCCTCTAATCGCCTTAATACACGGTCCTGACGCCAATCCTTGGCGAGCTCGACGGCTGCCCGCTGCAGATTACCGTGGTGTTCCTCAAGCTTTCCTTCAAACTTTTCAAACAGAGTTATTGCGTCTGCAACGGAGCCTGCAAAACCGGCGATCACTTTCCCCCGATACAAGCGTCTTACCTTTTTGGCCGTGCTTTTCATGACCATACTGTTGCCAAAGGTGACTTGACCGTCGCCGGCGATTGCCCCTTTTCCCTGGTGTCGAATCGCGAATATCGTCGTCGCATGAAAGGCGGTTTCCATCGGTTCACCTCGATTTATTAATATGACCTATAAATAAGAAACAGCAGCACAATCATCCGATTTGTTGCTGCTTCCGAAAGTATATTTTTGATCTTCTTGGCTATAAATCTATTTTATATTAACATGAGCGGGCTTTTACTTACAAGCAATTTGATGAAGATTTTGTGAAAAATTCTGAATACTGTCCAATGCACGCTGAGCAAGAGACTCGTTCTTCAGTTTTTTATTTTTGATTTTTTGCTCCAAAGGCGGCAGCAGGCCGAAGTTCGCGTTCATTGGTTGAAAGTGTTTGAAATCGGCGTTCGTAATATAATGCGCCATACTGCCCAGCGTTGTTGTCTCCGGAAACACGACGCATTCCTGTCCCTTGGCCAACAGACCCGCGTTAATTCCGGCAATCAATCCGGATGCGGCGGACTCCACATAGCCTTCCACGCCTGTCATTTGGCCGGCAAAGAAAAGATCAGGCTTCCGTTTGAATTGATATGTCGGCTCCAAGAGCCTTGGAGAATTGATGAACGTATTACGATGCATAACGCCATAACGGACGAATTCGGCATTTTCAAGCCCCGGGATCAATGAAAGCACCCGCTTCTGTTCTCCCCACTTCAGATGGGTTTGAAAACCTACCAAATTATACAAGGTCCCTGCCGCGTTGTCCTGTCTAAGCTGGACGACAGCATACGGCATCCTCCCCGTGTGAGGATTGATCAAACCTACCGGCTTCATCGGGCCGAACAGCACCGTTTGCTTTCCCCTCTTCGCCATCACTTCGATCGGCATACAGCCCTCGAAGTAAATTTCCTTCTCGAAATCCTTCAACTCCGCCACCTCGGCGGAAATCAAAGCTTCGTAAAACACGTGGAACTCCTCTTCGGTCATCGGACAATTCAAGTAAGCCGCTTCCCCCTTATCATAGCGGGAGGCCAAATAAACCTTGTCCATGTCGATCGATTCTTTCTCTACGATCGGTGCTGCGGCATCGTAGAAATAAAGGTATTCCTCCCCCATCAGTTCCTTCAGCTCCGCCGATAAAGACGGGGAAGTGAGAGGACCGGAAGCCACTACGGTTATGCCTTCATCAGGCAGCCGCTCCATCTCGGCATTCCGCACCTCAATTAACGGATGGCTCTTCAGCCGCTGCGTAACTTCACCGGAGAAGCCATCGCGGTCTACTGCCAAAGCTCCTCCTGCAGGAACGGCATGCTGATCGGCACAGGAGAGAATAAGCGAATTCAAATGCCGCATTTCTTCCTTGAGAACGCCTACAGCGTTAGTTAAGCCGTTAGCTCGAAGCGAGTTGCTGCAAACAAGCTCTGCAAACTGGTCAGTAATATGAGCCGGAGTTTTCCGAACGGGCCGCATTTCATATAGGATCACGGAAACGCCCTGGTTGGCAATCTGCCATGCGGCTTCACTGCCCGCCAGGCCCGCTCCGATAACAGTTACTTTATGTGTTTCGGGCAAAGCGCACACCTCTAATCTTTTACTTCTTCTTTGAAATCGCACTGGATACATTGAACATGAACACCGTTTTTGCTTCTTTTCTCAATCAGCATCGACCCGCACTGCGGGCACGGTTTGGAAACCGGCTTATCCCACGATACGAAGTCGCATTCCGGATAGCGGTCGCATCCGTAAAACACTCGGCCTTTTTTGCTGCGGCGCTCGACGATTTTCCCTTCGTTACAGGTCGGGCAGGTCACCCCGGTATCCTTGACGATCGGTTTCGTGTTGCGGCAATCCGGAAAGCCGGAGCAGGCGAGAAATTTACCAAACCGGCCCATCTTGTAAACGAGCGGCTTTCCGCATTTCTCGCACAGCTCATCGGAAACTTCATCCTGTATCTCCACTTCCTTCATTTCCTCTTCCGCTACTTCAAGACGCTTTTCGAAAGACGTATAGAAGGAGTCGAGCACTTTCACCCAGTCCTCTTTGCCTTCCTCCACATGGTCAAGCTCTTCTTCCATATGGGCGGTGAATTCGACATCGAGAATTTCCGGGAAAAACTCCATCATCAACTGAATAACGAGCTCCCCCAGCTCCGTGGGAACGAACTTCTTCTCTTCAATCGCGACATAACCGCGTTTTTGAATCGTTTCCAGCGTAGGCGCATAAGTACTGGGACGCCCAATGCCCATTTCCTCCAACGCTTTAACCAGACGGGCCTCGGTGTATCTGGGAGGAGGTTGCGTAAAATGCTGCTTAGGCTCGATCTCTTTCTTTTTGACTTTATCGCCGGGACTAAGCGGAGGCAGCAGTTTATCTTCCTCTGTCGCACCGTCATCGTTGCCTTCTACATAAACTTTCATAAAACCTTGAAATTTGACTTTTGAACCTACGGCCCTAAATACGGTAGTTCCCGCGGAAAGATCCACAGTCATGGTATCAAGTACGGCCGAAGACATTTGACTTGCTACAAATCGCTCCCAGACGAGCTTATACAACCGATACTGATCCCGGCTTAAATACTCTTTCATCTCTTCAGGCTCACGCAGTACGGATGTAGGTCGAATGCCTTCATGCGCATCCTGGGCGTTCGCTCCTTTTTTCGTATACTGCCTTGGCGTTTCCGGATAATAAGCGGCGCCGTACTTGCCTGTAATGTATTCTCTCGCTTCATCCTGTGCAACCGGCGAAATTCGGGTAGAATCTGTACGCATGTACGTAATTAAACCGACGGTACCTTCCTTGCCGAGGTCGATCCCTTCATATAGCTGCTGAGCGACGGACATCGTCTTGGCAGCGCGGAAGTTTAGCTTTCGTGCCGCCTCCTGCTGCAGCGAGCTCGTGATGAATGGCGGCGAAGGATTGCGCTGGCGTTCCTTTTCCTTAACCTCCTCCACGACGAAAGGGTCTTTGCCGAGCGCTGCCAAAACCTGCTTGACATCGTCTTCGGAATGAAGCTCCCTCTTCTCGCCGTTAAGGCTGTAATATTTCGCTTCAAACGTGTGTGTACCAGTTTCAAGCATGGCCGTAATGCTCCAATACTCTTCAGGTTCAAACGCCTTAATTTCGTTTTCGCGGTCGAAGATCAGCTTCACCGCTACCGATTGAACCCGGCCTGCGGATAAACCCTTTTTGACCTTTTTCCAAAGCAGCGGGCTGATCTTGTAACCGACGAGCCGGTCCAGAATTCTACGCGCTTGCTGGGCGTTAACCAAGTCCTGATTAATTCGGCGCGGCGACTTGAACGCATCTTTTACCGCGTCCTTAGTAATCTCGTTAAACACAACGCGGCAGGCTTCATCCTCGTTCACATCCAAATAATGCGCCAGATGCCAGGCGATCGCTTCCCCTTCACGATCCGGGTCAGCCGCCAAATATATCCTTTTCACCTTTTTACTGGCATCCTTCAGCTCTTTCAGGACAGAGCCCTTGCCGCGGATGGTAATGTATTTAGGTTCAAAATTGCGTTCCACTTCAACGCCAATCTGACTTTTAGGAAGATCGCGAATATGACCCATCGAGGCTTTGACAATATATTTGCTGCCTAAATATTTACCAATCGTTTTGGCCTTTGCGGGTGACTCTACGATGACTAAGGAATCCGCCATGGTTCGTCCTTCCCCCCCTCGTGATCTTTGGGCATGGCGGGAAGAAGAATCCTCCGCACCGTTATATTGCAATGTAAGTAAAACCGGGCAATTGCTTAATCAGTTTTTTCATAAGCAAGGATAACAGAACTGAATGCAAATGTCCAAAAGTATATTGGCTTAGTTCCACCAGCTCATCTATAGTAGTCGGGTCCGATGATAAAAATTGAACAATTTTGCTTTCGTCTTCAGTAAGTTCTAAAGCCTCCGAAGCGGGAACTTCCGCATGGCTGACTCCCTGCTTCATAAACGCTCGATATTCCTCTATAATATCTTCGGCAGAAGTGACGATTTTGGCTCCCTGCTTGATGAGTTCAAGCACTCCCTTGCTCTTCGGCGAGGTGATCGGCCCCGGTACCGCAAACACATCCCGCGATTCCTCCAACGCCAGATCCACCGTAATTAACGACCCGCTCCGCTCCGCCGCTTCCACTACGATAACTCCAAGTGAAAGCCCTGCGATGATTCGGTTGCGGTACGGAAACATTCCCGGATGAAGAGACATCCCTATGGGATACTCGGATACGAGCAATCCTTTGGTCTCAATCTCGCGATACAACGGTGCATTTTCAAGCGGATAAATCTGATCAATGGCACAGCCAAGCACCGCGATCGTTTTCCCGTCGCCTCTCATCGCGCCTATATGGGAGCTGCTGTCAATACCTCGGGCTAATCCGCTGACGATCCCGAACCCCGCTCGCGTCAAGGAGGATGACAAGTCGTCGGCCACCTTTTTCCCATAAGCGGTCGGCGTCCTTGTTCCTACCATTCCCAGAAGCGGCCATTTTAATAAAGAGGTGTCCCCTTTGTAATACAGCAGCCATGGGGGTAACGCGGTTTCTTTCAGTATGTCGGGATAATGAGCATCCCATATCGTGACAAATTCAATGTTCGCTTGCTCGTACTGCTGCAGCTTTTGCGCAATGAATGATGGCGTCAAGCGGCTAACGAGCAGTTCGGCTTGTTGAGGCTTGATATTAAACGCTTTGATTTGTTCCGCTGACAAGGCGAACAGCGCTTCAAGTTCCGGAAGGCAGGTCGTCAGCTTGAAGATCGTTTTCCATCCTATGCCTTCCAGTTCATGCAGACCGAAAAGAAGCATTCGATTATCCATAAGTATATACACTCCTTTGGTTTCTGACAAATTGAGGGTAAAAAAACAACCCTCCAATCCCGAATCCGGGAATGAAAGGTTGCTTACCTTCATTAAAATAATTATTTTTTTGTAATGCATTTCTCCAGCAGGCCTTTTTCTTCCAATACGCTAACCAGCGTGGAGCCCATTTCAGAAGGTGTTGGAGCGACGCGGATACCGCATCTTTCCATTGTGGCCACTTTCTCCGCTGCCGTTCCTTTTCCTCCGGAGATGATAGCGCCGGCATGTCCCATTCTTTTTCCCGGAGGAGCTGTTTTACCGCCGATAAAGCCAATAACCGGCTTCGTCATATTCGCTTTGATCCATTCAGCCGCTTCTTCTTCTGCTGTACCGCCGATTTCTCCGATCATAATGACGGCATACGTGTCAGGATCTTCGTTGAACAATTTGAGAATATCGATAAATTCAGAGCCTTTGACTGGGTCTCCTCCGATACCGACAGCGGAGGATTGTCCGATTCCGCGCGCGGTAAGCTGATGAACAGCCTCATATGTCAGGGTTCCGGAACGGGAAACGACGCCGACATGACCCGGAGTATGAATGTATCCCGGCATGATGCCGATTTTGCACTCGCCCGGAGTGATGACGCCTGGGCAGTTCGGTCCGATCAGGACGGTTCTCTTGCCTTCCATATAACGGCTGACATTGACCATATCAAGAACCGGAATTCCCTCGGTAATACAAATAACGAGATCGAGATCGGCGTCAACGGCTTCCATAATCGCATCAGCCGCAAATGGCGGAGCTACATAGATAACGGATGCGTTTGCTCCGGTTGCCGATTTTGCTTCGGCAACCGTGTTGAAAACCGGCACTGAAACAGTAGAACCGTTTTCCAAAGTGTAATCGACATTCGTACCGCCTTTGCCGGGAGTCACACCACCCACCATTTGGGTGCCGTAGTCAAGGCCTCCCTTGGTATGAAACATTCCCGTGGAACCTGTCATCCCTTGAGTAATGACTTTTGTATGTTTATTGACCAAAATACTCATGATCTATGTTCACATCCCCTATATGTTTTAAAAAGAAAGCCGTGATTAATTCACGAGTGCGACGATTTTCTGTGCGCCATCAGCCATCGAATCGGCCGCCACAATGTTTAAGCCCGATTGGTTCAGCATTTTCTTGCCGAGTTCGACGTTCGTGCCTTCCAGGCGGACGACGAGCGGACGGTCGAGGCCGAGTTCTTTCGCAGCTTCAATAACGCCATCGGCGATGATATCACATTTCATGATACCGCCGAAAATGTTGACGAAAATGCCCTTTACTTGCGAATCGGACAAGATGATTTTGAATGCTTCCGTTACTTTCTCTTTTGTCGCGCCGCCCCCTACGTCCAGGAAGTTAGCCGGCTCGCCGCCGTAGTATTTGATTATGTCCATGGTCGCCATAGCAAGTCCAGCGCCGTTAACCATGCAGCCGATGTTCCCGTCCAACGAGATATAGCTGAGATCGAACTTGGAAGCCTGGATTTCCTTCTCGTCTTCCTCTGCCAGGTCGCGCAGCTCCAAAATGTCTTTGTGGCGGTAAAGCGCATTGGAATCGAAGTTCAGCTTCGCATCCAGCGCCATGACGTTGCCGTCTCCGGTAACGACCAGCGGGTTGATTTCCGCAATGGAGCAGTCTTTGTCTACAAACGCTTTATAAAGAGCAGTCATGAATTTCACTGCTTTGTTGACGAGTTCGCCGGGGATGTTAATCGCATAAGCCAGCTTGCGGGCCTGGAAAGTCTGCAGACCGACAGCAGGATCTATCACTTCTTTGAAAATTTTCTCAGGCGAATGTTCGGCAACCTCTTCGATTTCCGTTCCGCCTTCTTCCGAAGCCATCATCACGACGCGGCCTGTAGCGCGGTCGACGACAACGCCTACGTAATACTCCTTCTTAATGTCGCAGCCTTCTTCGATGAGCAGACGCTTCACTTCCTTACCTTCCGGTCCGGTTTGATGAGTGACCAATACTTTTCCGAGAATTTGCTGTGCATATGTACGAACTTCTTCGAGGTTTTTGGCAACCTTGACGCCACCCGCTTTACCGCGGCCTCCGGCATGAATTTGCGCCTTGACGACAACAACGGAAGTGCCAAGCTGTTTCGCGGCTTCGACGGCTTCGTCCACCGTAAACGCCACCTTGCCATTAGGAACGCTGACTCCGTACTGTCTCAGGACTTCTTTACCTTGGTACTCATGGATATTCATTTCCTGAATCCTCCTATCAGTTTGGTCTTTCTATATGAACAAAACAGCGGTCGAGTGCGACGCGAGCAAGCGTGTTATTCGCCGTGCATGGAAAATATTCCTGCCTTGTATAGTATCGCACTTCTCCGCAAGCCTTAATTATTGTATCACTTTTCTTCGACAGTTTCCTTATTTTTTTTTAAAACACCCGGTTTTTCTCAAGCTTCAATTTCTATGTAAAAAAAGCGAGAGGCATACTTCTCCGCCAGGAAAAATATGCCTGCATGTCATTCGGATGCATGCTGCTCATAAGACGGAGAACCGTTCGCGCCAGGTCTGGGCTCCCTTTCCGCTTGCTTCACGAATCTCATTTCGTTTCCCGTAAAACTGCAAACCTGGCATTGAATCATCGGTTCTGTTTCCGGAATTGCATCAGGTTCATTATATTGTTGAATGGAACCGGTTAAGGCATCTTTGATAAAACGCTGCGAGTAGCTGGTTATCACGCTGAATTTGACACGATTTGAACGGCAGTTTGGACAAAAGTACGGTTTTTCCTGCATCATCATCACCTCAGCAACCAGTATGGACACGTTTGCTATTTTTTAAAAGAAAAAGTCATGATGTAACCAACAAATTCTTTTTTGTCCCCTTTGTATTTTCGTACTCTTTGTTGTCTCGTCCATATCAACAATGCCTTTAAATATTTCGGTGGGAATTTGCTTTAAGGCGGCAAAGGATTTTGTGACACCAATAAAAGCGGATTGAAGCGGATTGCTGGATTTACGTGTCTAAAGCGAATCAAATCTGAAAAGAAGGAATTCTCATCATCCTGGCGAATTTAATAGTATAAGAGGAAAGATAGATTGGCTGATAAGGAAGCACCTTTTGCCAATGGAACCTGTTTCTGCGCATCCTTAGGATACGTACATTCCATTAGACAAGGAAGGTGTTTTTTGTTGTACGGTAAAGTAAAAAGCGCATGCCTGCAAGGCATCGAAGGCACGATCATCGAGGTGGAAATCGACATTTCGAACGGACTGCCGCAAATCAACCTGGTCGGGCTGCCGGATTCGGCAATCCGGGAATCGGTAGAGCGGGTCCGAGCGGCAATCAAGAATTGCTCGTATAGGTTTCCGATGGAGCGTATCACCGTCAATTTGGCTCCGGCCGATTTACGGAAGGAAGGCTCCTCCTTCGATCTGGCGATTGCCGCAAGCATCCTTCTGACAAGCGGGCAAATTTTTCCAGACCAGTTGGAGAAGACTTTATGGCTCGGGGAGTTAGCCTTAGACGGCTCTTTGCGAGCGGTACCCGGGGTGCTCTCGATGGTGCATACGGCGCTGCAAAACGGAATCGACCGAATGATTGTGCCATGGCAAAATGCGGAAGAAGCCGGGATCATTGAGGGTGTAAAAGTGTTCGGGATTCGCAATTTAAGCGAGCTTAGGGAATTAGGACGGAGGGAATGCAGCTTGAAAATAGTTAATGACATTAAAGATGCAGCACTTAAGATGGCAGAGCCGCAACAAGCTGCCGACGAGACTCAGCCGATTACCCCGTTCACTGAGGATTACTCGGATGTCAGCGGACAGCACCAAGCCAAACGGGCGATGATGATCGCCGCCTCGGGCATGCACAATATCATCCTGCTTGGCCCGCCGGGAACCGGCAAAACCATGCTGGTGCGAAGGCTCCCTACCATCCTTCCTCCAATGTCCGATGAGGAAGCTTTGGAAGTGACGAAAATTTACAGCTCTGTAGGAAAGCTGACGGAGAAGGCCGCTTTGTTGAGAAAGCGTCCGTTTCGCTCTCCCCATCACACAGTAAGCGCTGCAGGACTGGTCGGCGGAGGTTCGATCCCAAAGCCCGGAGAAGTATCTCTTGCCCATCGGGGCGTGCTGTTTTTGGATGAGCTTCCTGAGTTCACGCGACATGTTCTGGAGGTGCTGCGCCAGCCTTTGGAGGATCGCCGCGTGACGATCGGCCGGGCGAGAGCCGTGTTCTCATTCCCTTCCCACTTCATTCTCGCCGCTGCGATGAACCCCTGCCCCTGCGGGTATTGGGGGGCCGAGTCGCACCTGCATTCATGCACCTGCAGTTCAACGAAAATTGATCGCTATCGCTCCAAAATTTCAGGACCGTTGTTGGATAGAATCGATCTTCATGTGGAAGTGCCCAAGCTTGAATACAAACATATCCTTGATCGTGAAAACGCTCTTTCCTCATCCGACATGACGGTCAAGGTGCGGTTAGCCCATGAACGCCAAAAACACCGCTTCCGAGAAACAGAAATTCAGTTTAACAGTGAACTCACGGGAAAACTGCTTCGCGTCTGCTGCCGGTTAAAGGAAGACGGAGAAGATTTACTGAGAAGGTCCTTTGATATGCTGGGACTTAGCGTAAGGGCACACGATCGGATTTTGCGGATTGCGCGTACGATTGCGGATTTGGAGGACAGTGAAACGATCGAATCCAGCCATATTGCAGAGGCGTTGCAGTACCGGAATTTGGATAAGCTTCGCCAGAGGGGATGAGGATATCGCATGGATGCGTGAAGCTTATTCAAAAAGCTCCCTGGAGATGCTCCAGCCGGAGCTTATTTCCGTCCGCATCCATGTCGATGGAAATCACGTCAAAGCGGATTTTCCGGTCGTAGATTTTATATCGGTGTAAGTAAAATTGCGCTGTTTCCCTCACTTGCATCTGCTTGCGTGCATGGACCGATTCCTTCGCGATCCCATAGCTTCCCAGATTCCTGCGCGTTCGTACCTCGACAAACACAAGCACGTCCTCCAGCCCTGCCACGATATCAATTTCCCCTGTCCGGCAGCGCCAGTTCCGCACGATGATGTCATAGCCTTGTTGAAGCAAGTATTGAGCGGCAAGCGCTTCTCCAACAGATCCGGTCTGCTTTCTTGTAACACGTTCACCGTCTCTCATAGTGGCCTCGATTCTCCCATGCGGTGATCTGAGCGATAGATGAAACTCAAAATTTCGGCGACGAGCTGGTAGAGCTCCGACGGGATTTCCTGGTCCAAATCGAGCTTGGAGAGCACCTCCACTAAGGAGGGATCCTCTTGAATCGGAACCCCGTGCTCTCTTGCCGTCTTCATGATTGCCTCGGCCATGCGCCCCTTTCCTTTAGCGATTACAGCCGGGGCGCTCTGTTCCGGAAAATAGCGAAGCGCTACCGCTTTTTTGATTTCGGAGCCCTGCTCTTTCATACGCGATAGTCCACTCCTTTGTAAGGCTTGGGCTGATAGAGCGACAAGGCCTGGTTACGGTTGCTCTCCGCAAGCGCAGACCTGCCGGAAAGGTCCGTTTCATTGAGCGCCGGCTCGGGATAAGGGGAACATTTCAGGGAAAGAAACTGATATCCTGCTCTGTTCAGGGCATCGCTGATTTCTTCACGGGAAGCTTCCAGCAAGGAAGCTGCCATCGGATGGTCGTTCAGCACATGAAGGCTGACTATGCGATTGACAACCTGAACGTCAAGGATTGTATTTCCCATCGCTTTCATTTGTAAATCGAACAGCAGCCGGCAGTTGGCGGCGTCTATTTCCCCTCTTTTGCCTTTGCGGGATTGAATATGGACGGACGCGGTCTGCTCGCCGTTTCCATTCATAAAAGGGACAAACAAAGTCACATGAGAAAACATGCTGCTGCGGTCCGTCGTCATCAGCAGCTGCTGCCCGGTGATTTGCTGCAGCGCCTGCTGAGCCGACTCTTTGAGCGCCGGCGGCAGCTCATCGGAGCCGGAGAGCTGCAGAAGCAGGCTCTTCAGCGTATCGGCGGCGGCAGGCTTGATATCGTCTGCAGCTGCAGTCGCAGGCAGCGGCGGCGCCTCCTCTTTGCCTCTTGTAAAGAGGAGGTCGGGTTTATCTGCAAGCTTGGCGAGGTGATGCTCATGCTCCAAGCCTAGCGATTTGAGCATCCGCCCGATCCAGTTCGGATCGGGCTCCGCTCCAGCGGGCGCTGCGCTTTGCGCCCGCGCGGGCGCCGCCTCCTGCGGAGCAGGCGGCGCAGCCGAAGGCGAACCC
>LNAP01000221.1_pt1 | contig 145090 bp, 116 predicted proteins | sample 602601 | NCBI WGS metagenome assembly LNAP01 (sample SAMN02440304, study PRJNA202911) | soil metagenome | biome: Subtropical and temperate rainforests or woodlands; isolation source: soil samples (1 kg each in a 20% v/v slurry with milli Q water) were... ...
TACACAAGTGATCGAAAATCTACGCAACATCGCCATCATTGCTCACGTTGACCATGGTAAGACCACCCTGGTAGACAAACTCTTGCGTCAATCCGGCACTCTGGAGCGCAACGAGCTCAACGACGAGCGCGTGATGGACTCCAACGACCAGGAAAAAGAGCGCGGTATTACCATTCTGGCGAAAAACACCGCCATCAACTGGAATGGCTACCACATCAACATCGTGGACACCCCGGGCCACGCCGACTTCGGTGGTGAAGTAGAGCGCGTAATGTCGATGGTCGACTCCGTGCTGCTGCTGGTCGATGCCCAGGACGGCCCTATGCCGCAAACCCGTTTCGTGACCAAGAAGGCTTTCGAAGCCGGCCTGCGTCCGATCGTGGTCATCAACAAGGTTGACCGTCCAGGCGCGCGTCCGGACTGGGTTCTGGACCAGATTTTCGACCTGTTCGACAACCTGGGCGCCACCGAAGAACAGCTGGACTTCAAAGTCGTCTACGCCTCGGCCCTGAACGGTATTGCCGGTCTGGACCACACCAACATGGCCGAAGACATGACCCCGCTGTACCAGTCGATTGTCGACGACGTACCTGCGCCGAAAGTCGACCGTGACGGTCCGTTCCAGATGCAAATCTCGGCCCTGGACTACAACAGCTTCCTGGGTGTGATCGGTGTTGGCCGTATCGCCCGTGGTCGCATCAAGCCGAACACGCCGGTCGTGGCTATCGACGCCGACGGCAAGAAGCGCAACGGTCGTATCCTCAAGCTGATGGGTCACCACGGCCTGCACCGTATCGACGTTGAAGAAGCAGCTGCCGGCGACATCGTCTGCATCAGCGGCTTCGAGCAACTGTTCATCTCCGACACTCTGTGCGACCCACTGAACGTCGAAGCGATGAAGCCGTTGACTGTCGATGAGCCAACCGTTTCCATGACCTTCCAGGTCAACGACTCGCCATTCTGCGGTAAAGAAGGCAAGTTCGTGACCAGCCGTAACATCAAGGAGCGTCTGGACAAGGAGCTGCTCTACAACGTGGCACTGCGCGTTGAAGAAGGCGACTCGGCCGACAAGTTCAAGGTTTCCGGCCGTGGTGAGCTGCACCTCTCGGTTCTGATCGAAACCATGCGTCGCGAAGGCTTCGAAATGGGCGTAGGTCGTCCTGAAGTGATCATCCGTATGGTTGATGGCGTCAAGCACGAACCGTACGAAAACGTGACCATCGACCTGCCGGAAGAATCCCAGGGCGCGATCATGGAACAAATGGGCCTGCGCAAAGGCGACCTGACCAACATGGTTCCGGATGGCAAGGGCCGTGTGCGCCTTGAGTACAACATCCCGGCCCGTGGCCTGATCGGTTTCCGTAACGAGTTCCTGACCCTGACCTCCGGTGGCGGCATCCTGACTTCGATCTTCGATCGTTATGACGTGATGAAGTCCGGCGACATGTCCGGCCGTCAGAACGGTGTTCTGGTATCGGTTGCGACCGGCAAGGCACTGACCTACTCGCTGGAAACCCTGCAAGCGCGCGGCAAGCTGTTCGTCGAGCACGGCCAGGACATCTACGAAGGTCAAATCGTCGGCCTCAACAGCCGCGACAACGACCTGGGCGTGAACCCGACCAAAGGCAAGAAGCTCGACAACATGCGTGCTTCGGGCAAAGACGAAACCATCGCATTGGTTCCGCCGGTCAAGTTCACCCTGGAGCAAGCGCTGGAGTTCGTGCAGGAAGACGAACTGTGCGAAGTGACGCCTAAGTCGATTCGCCTGCGTAAGAAGATCCTTGGCGAAAGCGAGCGTACCCGCGCCGCCAAGAAAAGCGGTAACTGAGTTTCGACTTAGTTAATGGCTAAAAAAACGCCCCTGATTGTGAGATCAGGGGCGTTTTTTTATGCCTGGAAGTTATGTAGTGGCTGTCAGGGCACCATCGCGAGCAAGCTCGCTCCCACAAGGGATTCAGGTCGGACACAAAATCTGTATCCACCGCAAATCCCCTGTGGGAGCGAGCTTGCTCGCGATGGCGATGTTCCAGGCGCAGCTAAAACATCATTCGATCAGAATTTGTCCAACGTCCGCGGATTACGCTCGCGCTCCACTTCCTTGGGCTTGTAGGCGCAGTACCCCGGGCGCGGCCCGACCCGCGGATGGTTGCGGCAGGTATCCGGGCGCTTCTCATAAATGGTGCACAACCGGCTCTTGCGATCCAGATACAGGCAATCGTTGTTGCTCATGCGCTGGAGCGTGAAGATTTCGGACTTCTGGTTATAGCGCTCGACGATCCCTTCCTTTTGCAGGCGCTTGGCGATGTTTTTCGGCGGGTCGCCCAGTTCGAATTCGTCGACGATACCGATCCGGATCAGGTCCTTGATCTTGACCTCCACCGGCAGTGTGCAGCAGCTCGACACGCAGGAACCGCACATTGGCGCGGAGTACTTGGCCCAGGTATCGATTCGGTCGATCTCCGCGGCGGCGATCAGGTTGGGCTTCATCATCAAGGTTTACCAGCATGCATCAGGGCGCGCGATCATACCGGGACTGGTGAAATTTTGAACGACCATCTGCCGGTTTTTTTTCGAGCCCGGTAAAACTCTCCCAGGACCGGCACGGCCCCTGCATTCATTCACCCATACGGCAATTCCCTGGCGGCGATTCTCCGTCGCCATGGAAAAACCAACGAACCTGCGCCTGTAGTGCCTGTCAGACCGTCTAGGCTCAGACAATTTCATGCTCGTTCGAGGTCTCATCAATGACTCAAGAACCACTTGTTCGCGAAGCCGAAGTGGCTGCATTTCGCGATGCCGTGTTGACCAAACTCACTTACGCCGTCGGCAAGGACCCGGATCATGCGTTTGATCACGACTGGTTCGAAGCCATTGCCCTGGCCGCCCGCGACCATATGGTCGAGCACTGGATGGACCACACGCGGCAGATTTACCGCAAGGGCCAGAAGCGCGTTTATTACCTCTCCCTGGAATTTCTCATCGGCCGCTTGCTCTATGACAGCCTGAGCAACCTCGGCCTGCTGGACACTGCGCGCGAAGCCTTGACCGAACTGGGCGTGGATCTGGAGCGCATTCGCCTGCTCGAACCCGATGCGGCGTTGGGCAACGGCGGCCTCGGCCGGTTGGCGGCATGTTTCATGGAAAGCATGTCCACCTTGGGCATTGCCGGCCATGGCTACGGCATTCGTTACGAGCACGGCCTGTTTCGCCAGGCGATTGTCGATGGCTGGCAGCAGGAGCAAACCGAACACTGGCTGGATTTCGGCAACCCTTGGGAGTTCGAGCGGCCGGAAGTGGTTTACCCGATCGGCTTCGGCGGCAGCGTCGAGACCGTGACCGACGCCTCCGGCAATACCAAGCAAGTCTGGTCTCCGGGTGAAACCGTGCGAGCCATCGCCTATGACACGCCCGTGGTGGGTTGGCGCGGTGCCAGCGTCAACACCCTGCGTCTGTGGCGCGCCCGCGCCATGGAAGAGCTGCACCTGGAACGCTTCAACGCCGGCGACCATTTGGGCGCCGTGGCGGAAGTGGCCCGGGCCGAGAGTATCTCCCGCGTGCTGTACCCGGCCGACAGCACCGAGGCGGGCCAGGAATTGCGCTTGCGCCAAGAGTATTTCTTCGTCGCCGCCTCGCTGCAGGATTTGTTGCGCCGTCATCGCAACATGCACACCTCGGTATTGACCTTGGGCGATCACGCGGCGATCCAGCTCAACGACACTCACCCGTCGATCGCCGTGGCCGAATTGATGCGCCAATTGGTGGACGTCTACGACGTGGCCTGGGACGCCGCCTGGCAGATCACCCAGGACACGCTCTCCTACACCAACCACACGCTGCTACCCGAAGCCCTGGAAACCTGGCCAGTGGGGCTGATGGAGCGCATGTTGCCCCGACACATGCAGATCATTTACCTGATCAACGCCCAGCACATCGATGCTCTGCGGTCCAAGGGGGTGCACGATTTCGACGTGCTGCGCGCGGTGTCGCTGATCGAAGAAGACAATGGCCGCCGGGTGCGCATGGGCAACCTCGCCTTTCTCGGTTCCCACAGCGTCAACGGTGTGTCCGGGTTGCACACGCAACTGATGCGCAGCACGGTGTTCTCCGAACTGCACAAGCTCTACCCTGAGCGGATCAACAACAAAACCAACGGCATCACGTTCCGCCGCTGGCTGTTTCAGGCCAACGCTGAACTGACTTCGATGATGGTCGATGCGCTGGGCCCGAGTGTGCTCGACAACCCCGAGGAGCGCCTGATCGAGCTGGAGCCGTTCGCGGATCAACCGGCGTTCCGCAAACAGTTCGCCGAACAGCGCCTGCACAGCAAAAAGGCCTTGGCGCATCTGATTCACGAGCGGTTGGGGGTTGCCGTGAACCCGGCGGCGATGTTCGACGTGCAAGTCAAACGGATCCATGAATACAAGCGCCAGTTGCTCAACCTGATGCACACGGTGGCGCTGTACCAGGCGATCCGCGCCGAACCGGAAGTGGACTGGGTGCCACGGGTGAAAATCTTCGCTGGCAAGGCCGCCGCCAGTTATCACCAGGCCAAGTTGATCATCAAGCTGACCAACGATATCGCCCGTGTTGTGAACAACGACCCGACCGTGCGTGGCCTGCTCAAAGTGGTGTTCCTGCCCAACTACAACGTCAGCCTGGCCGAGAGCATCATCCCGGCGGCGGACCTTTCCGAGCAGATATCCACGGCCGGTTTTGAAGCGTCAGGCACCAGTAACATGAAGTTCGGTCTTAACGGTGCGCTGACCATCGGCACCATGGACGGCGCCAACGTGGAGATGCATGAGCGCGTGGGCGGTGAGCACATGTTCATTTTCGGCCTGACGGCCGAGCAGGTGGAGGCCCGCAAGCAGAACGGCGAGTTCAGTGCCGCGCCGGACATTGCCGCGTCCCATCGCCTCAACGATGTGTTGCAGGCTATTCGCGGCGGGGTGTTTTCGCCGGACGATCCGATGCGCTACACCGGGCTTGTCGATTCGCTGGTGGATTACGATCGCTTTCTGGTCTGCGCCGACTTCGACTCTTACTGGGATGCCCAGGCCAGGGTCGAAGAACGTTGGCACGACGCCCAGCACTGGTGGCGTTCGGCGGTGCTCAACACCGCGCGCATGGGCTGGTTTTCCTCCGACCGGACCATCCGGGAATACGCCACCGACATCTGGAAAGCCCTGGAGTAGCAGTTGCAGGAAATGTGAGCGAAGCCCAACGGTGGTTGGGCTTGGTCGATATACTAAGCGCCAGTTTCGCCGGGCTGTGTGGCCGGTTTAGTACTTGAGGCGCCAGCAATCCATTGTGGGAGCGAGCCTGCTCGCGATAACGGTGTGTCAGCCAACCTGTTTGGTAACTGACGGACCGCTATCGCGAGCAGGCTCGCTCCCACAAGGTTTGTGTGGGTCCACTAGACTGAACCAGGCACCGCTTCACCCCGGTTAAGCCCGCAAAGGGCCGCTTAGGGATATCGACCATGCAATGGATTTTGATGCTGTTGGGCCTGGCATTTGGCTGGGTGGTGGATGAGTCGTTCGCCGATGCGCTGATAGGCGCGTTGCTGGGCCTTGGCATCGCTCAGGGGATTGGTCTGCGTCGCCTCGGTGCCCACGCCGCCGAACAGCAGAACCAGTTGCAAACGGCCCAGCGCACCTTGAGCGCACTGGAGCAGCGGCTGATCGCGCTTGAGCGCAGCACGGTCGCAGCCTCCGAACCGGCGCCATCGCCCGAGATCGTCGTGGCCCAGGCACCGGAATCCGAAATCCCACCTGAGCCGGAGCTGGTCTGGGAACTGCCGCCTGACCTTGAAGCCCTTCCGGCGATGACCACACAAGCCAGTCAGCCGTTGCCCGACGACGTATGGAGGTCTGCGCCGACCGCCCCCAAACCGGTCCAGCCGGAACCGGCTGCCCCTCGTGGTCCGAATCTGTTCGAGCGTGCCGTCGCGGGGGCGCGTAACTGGCTGTTTGGCGGTAATACCGTATTGCGGGTCGGGGTGGTGCTGTTGTTCCTCGGCCTGGCGTTTCTGCTGCGCTATGCCACTGAAGGCATGGTCGTGCCCATCGAGTTGCGTTATGCAGGCGTCGCGGCCAGTGCGTTGGGCCTGCTAGGCCTGGGCTGGTGGTTGCGCCAGCGCAACAGCAACTACGCGCTGATGTTGCAGGGCACCGGGATCGCCGTGCTGTACCTGACCGTGTTCGCCGCCATGCGCCTGCATCCACTGCTCGACTCGAAAGCGGCCCTGGGCTTGCTGGTAGCGGTCACGGTGTTCTCGGCGATTCTGGCGGTCACCCAAAATGCCCTCGGCCTGGCTGCGGTGGCAGCGTTGGGCGGCTTTGCCGCGCCGATCCTGACGTCCACCGGCAGCGGCAACCATGTCGCGCTGTTCAGCTACTTCATCCTGCTCAATGCCGGCATTCTGGCGATTGCCTGGTTCAAGGCCTGGCGCCTGCTCAACCTGATTGGTTTTGTCGGCACCTTCGGCATCGGTTTCGCCTGGGGCTTGCGCTCTTATGGGCCGGAACTGCTCTGGAGCACCGAGCCGTTCCTGATTGTTTTCTTCCTGATGTACCTGGCGATCGGCTTGTTGTTTACCCGACGCAAGCTGCTGGAAATGGGCGACGGGCCCGAGGACGAAGGCCGCGATGCGCTATTGCGCTGGTCGGCCCGCAAGGGCGACTACGTGGACGGCACCCTGCTGTTCGGCCCGCCCCTGGTGGGGTTCGGTCTGCAGTTCGCGCTGGTGCAGCATCTGGAGTTCGCCGCAGCGTTCAGCGCCCTGGCCCTGGGCATCATCTACATGGGACTGGCGCGGGTATTGATGGGGGGGCGCGCCGTCCTGTTGGCCGAAACCTGCCTGGCCTTGGGGGTGATTTTTGCCAGCCTGGCGATTCCCCTGGGCCTCGATGCTCGGTGGACCGCGGCGGCATGGGCCGTGGAAGGGGCGGGGATTTTCTGGCTGGGCCTGCGTCAGCAGCGGCCTTTGGCTCGGGCTTTTGCCTTGCTGCTGCAACTGGGCTCGGCGCTGGCTTTCGTCAGCGAGTTGCGTCAGGGCGACAGCAGCCTGATCGATGGCGCCCCGCTGGGGGCGTTGATGCTGGGTGGCGCTTTGCTGTTCAGTTTCTACCAGTTGCGCAAGACCGCGCCTGAGCACAGCACACGCTGGGAGCGCCAAGGCCTGCCGGTGCTGGCAGTGCTGGGCTTGTGTTTTCTCTATCTGCTGGCGCCGTTGTTCTTCTTTACTCACGGCACTGCCATCGCCTGGGCCCTGGCCGGTCTGGCGACGCTGTTCGCGGGCCTGCGCCTGCAATCGCGCAGCTTCCTGTTTGCCGCGTTCGCGGTGCAGTTGCTGGGCGGTGCGCTGTTCCTGTTGCGTTTGCAGGGGGCCGAAGGGGATTCGACCGCCGTGTTCAGCGCTGGCTGGAGCGGTTTGCTCAGCGCCTCCCTGATCGGCCTGGCGCTGATTGGCGGCATGCTGTTGGCGGCACGCGATGACATGGTGCGCAACGATGTCCGATTGCTACGCGGGCTGTCGGTGGTGCTGCTGGCTGGGTTGGTGCTGATCAACCTTGCCGTGCTCTTCGTCCTGCCCTGGCAAACGGCGAGCGGTGTATGGGCGGCCAGCGGCCTGCTGATCATCTGGCTGAGCCTCTACCTGAAGCAGCGCGTGAGTTTCGTGTTTGGCCTGTTGTTGCAGTTGATCGGCGGCGCGGCGTTTCTTGCCGCCGGGTCGGCGCTGCTTGGGCCGCTGAGTGCCGAGGATCTGCGGCCCCTGGCTCACAGCGGGTTCTGGACGCCGCTGGTGCTGGGACTGGCGGCACTGGTGGGCGCATGGCGATTGCAGCGCGGCCATCCGTCGGCGGTGTTCCAGGCCTTGAGCTTGCCGCGGTTGTCCGAGTTGCTGCTGGTCTGGGGCGCAGGCTGGTGGGCACTGGCGTGGGGCAGCGAAGTGCTGCGCTTTGCACCGCAGCACCTGCAAGGTCATTTGATGCTGATCGTCGCGGCAATCAGTGTAGCGCTGTGGGCATTGCTGGCCCTGCGTTTGAAATGGCCGGCGATGGGGTTGCTATGCACCTTGCTGATACCTGTGGCCGGCTGTGTGCTGGTCGCGACCGGGCACAGCCGTTATCACCCGGCGGCGGATTTCGGCTGGCTGGCCTGGTTGGCCGTGTTCGCCGTGCATTTGCTTTCCCTGAAACGTCTGGCACCGCTGCTACCGGCCCGGGCGCGCAGCACCGCCCATGTGCTCGGTTGCTGGCTGCTGATCGGTGTGCTGGCGCTGGAGGTGCGCTACGGCCTGCTGCTGTTGTCCGAGCAGTACAACGCCTGGCGCTGGCTGGGTTGGGCGATTCTGCCGAGCCTGTACCTGGTGCTGATGGCCGCACCGCGGGCCTGGCCGTGGCCGGTCTCGGCCCATTCGCGCGAATATCGTGTGTACGCGGCGGCACCCCTGGCCCTGTTGATGCTGGGCTGGTTCTGGCTGGCCAACACCTTCAGCGACGGCAGCGCCGAGCCGTTGCCCTATGTGCCGCTGCTCAACCCGTTGGAGCTGGGCTTGCTGTTCGCCTTGTTTGGCGTCTACGCGTGGGCTCGCAGCGCGGTGGCGCAACTGGCAATCCGGTGGGGTCATGCCGGACACGTCGCCCAGTTGATCGCCGGCGTGTCGCTGTTCGCGTTCTTCACCGCCGTGGTGATGCGCAGTGCCCACCATTGGATCGGCGTGCCGTTTGAGCTGGATGCGTTGCTCGAATCCATGTTCGTGCAGGCCGGGCTGTCCATCGTCTGGACCCTGATTGCCCTGGGCCTGATGATCGGCGGGCATTTGCGCCATCGTCGTGAGGTCTGGCTGATCGGTGCGGCGTTGATCGCCGTGGTGGTGGCCAAGCTGTTCTTTGTCGAATTGAGCAACCGTGGCGGTCTGGCGCGGATCGTGTCCTTTATCGGCGTGGGTGTATTGCTGTTGGTGGTGGGCTACTTCGCGCCGCTGCCGCCAAAACGCCCGGAAGGGGGCTCGCGGACCGAGCCGCCAATACCTGTCAGTGAGGGAGTGTCGTCTTGAGTCACAAGTTGAGTCGCATCGGGTTGGGCGTGGTGGGGTTGTGGGTGGCCTTGTCGGTGACGGCCCAGGAACAGCCGGCGGACTTTGCCCATCAGGTGCCATTGGCCTTGAGCGGCGAGGGGCCCTGGTATCGCCTGGCGTTGCCCCTGGAGATTCAGTTGCAAGCGCGCCAGACCGATCTGAGCGACCTGCGGGTGTTCAACGCCGCCGGGCAGGCACAGGCCTACGCATTGGTTCGCGAGACGGCCCGGAGCCGGGAAAACAGCACCACCGACGTGAAGTGGTTCCCGTTGTACAACGCCGCCGATGACAACGAGCGCGCGCCCAGCGTACGGGTGCAATCGAGCGCCAACGGCACGCTGGTGCAGGTGCAACCGTCCAGCCGGCTCGAGGCGGGGGAGGAGGAACTGCGCGGCTGGCTGCTGGATGCCAGTGCGATCAAGGCGCCCTTGCAGCAGCTGATCCTCGACTGGACCAGCGAGCGCGACGGCTTCCAGCGCTTCACCATCGAAGCCAGTGACGACCTGCAGCACTGGCAGGCATGGGGCGAAGGCCAGGTGGCGCGGCTGACCTTTGCTGATGAGCGGGTGGAGCAACATGAGGTCAGCTTGCCAGGACAGCCGGCGCGTTATCTGCGGTTGTTGTGGGAATCGCCGTCATCGGCGCCGGTGTTGACCTCGGCCCAGTTGCAGAGCGGCAGTCGTGAGAGCCTGCCGTTGCCGTTGGTCTGGTCGCAGCCTTTGGCCGGTAGCACCACGAAGGCTGGGCAATACACCTGGCAGTTGCCCATGGGGTTGAATGTCGAACAGGTGCAGGTCGAACTGAGCCAGGCCAACAGCCTGGCACCGGTGACCCTGGCCGGACGGCGTGAAAGCAGCCAGCCGTGGCAATCGCTGGGCAGCGGCTTGCTGTATCGCCTGACCCAGAACGGCCAGGATGTGCTGCAAAACCAACTGCAGCTGTCGGGGCAGACCGTGCAGCAATTGAAGCTGACGGTGGACGAGCGAGGCGGCGGCCTCGGTGCCCAAGCGCCAGCCTTGCGTTTTGCCGTGCGCCCGACCCAGGTGGTGTTCCTGGCGCGGGGCGAGGGGCCCTACAGCCTGGCGCTGGGCAATGCGACGGTGAAAGCGGCCAGCCTGCCACTGGCCACGCTGGTGCCCGATTACAAGCCGTCACGCCTGGCGACCCTGGGTACGGCGACGCTGAGCGGTGCGGCCACCTCGACACCGGTTACCGCCGCCACGCCTGCGACCATCGAGACCAACTGGAAGAAGATCGGCTTGTGGGCGGTGTTGCTGATCAGCGTACTGGTCCTCGCGGCGATGGCATTGAGCTTGCTGCGCAAGCCGCCGGTCAAAAACTGAGGTGCTGCGCACCCATCGCGAGCAGGCTCGCTCCCACACTGGATTTATGTCGTATACAAAAACTGTGTCCGCAGAAGATCAAATGTGGGAGCGAGCCTGCTCGCGATAGCGTCCTCTCGACAACAGAAATACCCAAGCGAGGCGCGACCCCGTGAACTCAATCCTCCATTCCCCGTCTCATAGGAGGAATTAAGTCCCGACTCGCGCTAAACTGCGCAGGTTTTTCCGCCCCCTATTCTTCGGAGCCGTCCATGTCCCGCGTTACCTTGAGTCGCTATTTGATTGAGCAGACCCGCAGCAACAACACCCCTGCCGATCTGCGCTTTTTGATCGAAGTGGTGGCGCGTGCATGCAAGGAGATCAGCCACGCCGTATCCAAAGGCGCCCTGGGTGGTGTCCTGGGCAGCATGGGCACCGAAAACGTGCAGGGCGAAGTGCAGAAGAAGCTCGACGTGCTCTCTAACGAAATCCTGCTTGAAGCCAACGAATGGGGCGGCCACCTGGCCGGCATGGCGTCCGAGGAAATGGACAACGCCTACCAGATCCCAGGCAAATACCCCAAGGGTGCTTACCTGCTGGTGTTCGACCCACTGGACGGTTCGTCGAACATCGATATCAACGCGCCAGTGGGCACCATCTTCTCGGTATTGCGTTGCCCGAACGAATACCTGAGCCAGAATGAAGCCTTGAATGAAAAGGCGTTCCTGCAGCCAGGCACCGAACAGGTCGCCGCCGGTTATGCCATTTATGGCCCGCAAACCATGCTGGTGCTGACCCTGGGCGACGGCGTCAAAGGCTTCACGCTGGACCGTGAGATGGGCAGCTTCGTTCTGACCCACGAAGACATCACCATTCCTGAAACCACCCAGGAATTCGCCATCAACATGTCCAATCAGCGTCACTGGGAAGCCCCGGTACAACGCTACGTGGACGAATTGCTGGCCGGTGAAGAAGGTCCGCTGAAAAAGAACTACAACATGCGCTGGGTCGCCGCGATGGTCGCGGACGTACACCGCATCCTGACCCGTGGCGGTCTGTTCATGTACCCGCGCGACAGCCGCGAGCCGTCCAAGCCGGGCAAACTGCGTCTGATGTACGAAGCCAACCCGATGTCGTTCCTGGTGGAACAGGCTGGCGGTGCGTCCACTGACGGTCACCAGCGTATTCTCGACATCCAGCCCGAAGGCCTGCACCAGCGTGTGGCGGTGTTCCTTGGCTCGAAGGAAGAAGTCGCCCGCGCCACGGCCTACCACAAGGAATAAATCATGGCCCAGCCCTGGCAGCCGTTGCTCGATTGGTGGTTTGGCTCAGCCAAATCGCCGGACGAAATAGCCGCTGACAAGGGCAAGCTGTGGTTCGGCAAACGGCATGATCGCCAAGCGCACGAGCGCTTCGGCGATCAGGTCGAGCAGGCACTGGCCGGCGGATTGACCGACTGGGCGCAACGCCCCGAAGGCTGGCTGGCTCTGGTGCTGCTGCTTGATCAGCTCCCGCGGATGATCTTTCGCGACTCTCCCAAGGCTTTTTCCGGTGACCTGCGTGCCCAAGCGCTGGTGGCCCAAGGCATGGCGGCGGGTTTCGACCGGCAACTCGAACCTATTCAGCGGGTGTTCATCTACCTGGTGCTCGAACATTGCGAAAACCTGGCAGTGCAGAATGAAGCGGTGTCCCGTTTCATCGAACTGACCCGCGAGCAGCCCGAGGCGGATCGGGCGGTGTTCGAAGACAACCTGGATTACGCCGAGCGGCATCAGAAGATCATTGCGCAGTTTGGACGTTTCCCCCATCGCAATGCGGTGTTGGGGCGTGAGTCCACGGCTGATGAAATCGAGTTTTTGAACAGGCCTGGGTCCAGGTTCTGATTTTGCTGTGAGGCTGATGCCGCCATCGCGAGCAAGCTCGCTCCCACAGGGATCTTTGTGGCAATGAGATCTACTGTGGGAGCGAGCTTGCTCGCGATGGGGCCCGCCCGGGCACTAGATTCGGAAACTACCCACCAACTGCTTCAACCGCGCCGCTTGCTGTTCAAGGTCGGCACAGGCCCGCAATGTCGCTTGCAGGTTTTCCACGCCTTCCTGGTTCAGCGTGTTGATTTCGGTGATGTCGACGTTGATCGATTCCACCACGGCGGTCTGCTCTTCTGTGGCGGTGGCCACGGACTGGTTCATGCCGTCGATTTCACCGATGCGCTGGGTCACGCTGCCCAGGCGTTCGCCGGCCTGGTTGGCGATGCCGACGCTGCTTTCGCTCTGGCGCTGGCTGTCGGTCATGGTCAGGACCGCTTCCCGGGCGCCGACTTGCAGCTCCTCGATCATCTTCTGCACCTGCTGCGCCGAATCCTGGGTGCGATGAGCCAGGTTGCGCACTTCATCGGCCACCACCGCGAAGCCGCGACCGGCTTCACCGGCCCGGGCGGCTTCGATGGCGGCGTTCAGGGCGAGCAGGTTGGTCTGCTGGGAAATGCTGGTAATCACCTCAAGGATCTGGCCGATGTTCACCGTATTGTTGTTCAGGGTTTCGATGTTGCCGCACGAATCGCTGATCTTGGCGGACAACTGCTGCATGGCGGTGATGGTTTTATCCACCACGTGTTGACCATCTTCGGCCAAGCTGCGGGCATCGCTGGAATGTTGCGAGGCGAGGGCGGCGTTCTGGGCGATTTCCTGGGCGGCGGCACCGAGCTGGTTGATCGCCGCGGCCACGCTGCTCTGATCGGAATTGACCATCGACGAGTTTGACGCGCTGACCACACGCAGTGCGACTTCGTTGACCAGACCGGTGGCCGAGGCCACTTCGCGGATCGACGTGTGAATACGCTCCACGAAACGGTTGAACGACGTGCCCAGAGCGCCGAATTCGTCCTGGCCATGGATGGTCAGACGGCGTGTCAGGTCGCCTTCGCCTTCGGCGATGTCATGCATGGCGCGGCCCATGGTCAGCAGCGGTTGCATCAGCACGCGGATCAGCATGCCCAGCAGGGCGATGATGAATACCACGGCAATCACCATGGCGATCAGCGCCGAAGTACGGAACTCGCTGAGCATCGCCAGGGCAGTGTTCTTGTCGAGCACCAGCGCCACGTACCAGTCGGCCCCCGGTACGCCGTTGACCCGCGTGAAGGAGAGGTATTGAGTCTTGCCGTCGAGCTCGACTTCTTTCATGCCTGGGCTGACGTGCAGTGCACCGTCAGGGTAGGCCTCGGCCAGGGTCTTGAGCACGCGCTTGCTGTCGGGGTGGATGAGGATCTTGCCGTCGGCGCTGACGATGAACGCATGGCCGTGGCCGCCGAAATTCAGCGAGTTGATGATGGCGCTGACGCTGGACAGGTCGATGTCCGCACCGGCCACGCCGATCATCTGGTTCTGATGTTGTACCGGGGTGGCGACGGTTATTACCAGTTTGCCCGACGAGGCGGCGATGTAGGGTTCGGTGACGATGGTTTGTTGGGCGCTGTTGGCGGCCTTGTACCAGCCACGGGCGCGGGGATCGTAGTCGGCCGCACGATTGCCGGCCGGTACCGAGAACATCACGCCGTCGGTGCCACCGAAATAGCTGAGCTGGAAGTTGCCGGTGTAGGCCGGTAGGCCCACGGCGCGCTTGAGACTATCGGCACTGCTGCCGTCCACGGCAATCTGCTGGGCCAACGATTGCAGCAATTGGGTGCGGCCTTCGACCCAGGTTTGAATGTTGCGGCTGGTCAGGCTGCCGAGCTCCTGCATGGAGGTCTCGGTGCTGGCTTGCAAGCCCTGGCGCTGACGGTAGTCGTTGAACAGGATGAAGCAGGCGAATGCAACGGCTACCACGAGCGCAGCAGCCAGCAGGATTTTGTGGCTGAATTTCATGTTTCTGGTCATTAAGAACGCTACCGCAGAGGAGCTGGTCAGGAAGGGGCGTCAATTTGCCATAACACCTGGCATCGCGCTGCTCTTTTTATCGGCTCCAAAGCGCTTTGAATCAGGCGCGCGCAGGCTAAACCCGACGAAATACACGACGGCGTCACAAACGGGTTGATTCATCCATGAAACACCTGCCCAAAGCCCAACAAATACTGGGTTTGTCGGGGAACCAGATAGGGGTTTTCTCTTCTAAGGTTCTGGTTGGCACCCTGCCACCCCCTTCCGTTCCAGGAGTTACACCATGTCGCTGCGATCTATCGCCCTGTTGTCCTTGTGCGTCTTGTTGACGGCATGCAGCAAGGTCAACCAGGAAAACTATTCGAAACTGTCTGCCGGCATGCCCAAGGCCGAAGTCGAAGCGTTGTTGGGGAAACCGACCGATTGTTCGGGCGCGCTCGGCATGTCCAGTTGCACCTGGGGCGACCAGAAGAGCTTTATCAGCGTGCAGTACGCCGGTGACAAAGTGTTGATGTTTTCCGGCCAAGGCCTGAAGTAAACCGGGGCCACCGGCCCGCGGGAGAAAAATAATGATGCGGTTATTGTTAGTGCTTTTTGCCGGCCTGGTATTGGCTGGCTGTGCCACTTCTGGCGAAGACCCGTTGGCGCCAAAGACTGTCAACAGCGTCGACCTCAAGCGTTACCAAGGGACCTGGTACGAGTTGGCCCGTCTACCGATGTACTTCCAGCGCAACTGCGCGCAATCGGAAGCCCACTACACCCTCAAGCCTGACGGCAATGTGGATGTGTTCAACCGCTGCCTGACCTCGGACTGGCAGTGGGAAGAAGCCAGGGGCACTGCAACGCCTCAAGTGCCGGGCAAGACCGACAAGCTCTGGGTCGAGTTTGATAACTGGTTTTCGCGGATCGTGCCGGGTGTGGCGAAGGGGCAATACTGGGTCCTGTATGTCAGCGATGATTACAAGACCGCCATCGTCGGTGACCCGAGTCGTCGCTACATGTGGTTGCTGTCCCGAACCCCGACGGTCAATGGCGTTGTGCGCGAAGAACTGCTGAGCAAGGCGCGCCAGCAGGGTTACGACACAACACGGTTGATCTGGCGTGCCTCGGATCGGCAGATGGCCAAGACTTCGGATTGATAGTCACCGATCAAATGTGGGAGCGAGCCTGCTCGCGATGAGGTCGTCACATTCAACACAGATGTTGACTGATAGACCGCCATCGCGAGCAGGCTCGCTCCCACAGTTTTGTGGTCAACCCAACAGTTCGCGCAAGACTTGAGTAAACGCCCGCGCACTGTCCTCCTCCCCGGCATGATGCCCGTCACGCACGACCCATTGCCCGCCAACCATCACATCCCGCACCTGACGATCTGCGCCGGCAAACAGCCAGCGATTGAGAATCCCATCGCCGTTGGCGGTGGCCAGGTATGGATCGTTGCCATCGAGCACCAGCCAGTCGGCGCGCTTGCCCACTTCGAGGGCGCCGACCGGTTGTCCCAACGCCTGGGCACCCCCTTGCAGCGCGGCATCGAACAAGGTGCGCCCGACCATCGGTTGATCGGCCCGATACAAGCGGTTGCGCCGTTGATCTCGCAGGCGCTGGCCGTATTCCAGCCAGCGCAGCTCTTCCACCACGCTCAACGACACATGGCTGTCGGAACCGATCCCAAGACGTCCGCCCTGGGCGAGGAAATCCACGGCCGGGAAAATCCCGTCACCCAGGTTGGCTTCGGTGGTCAGGCACAGGCCGGCAATCGCCTGGCTCCTGGCCATGAGGCTGACTTCGTGAGCATTGGCGTGGGTGGCGTGGACCAGGCACCAGCGCTGATCCACCTCGGTGTTTTCGTACAGCCATTGCAGCGGTCGGGCGCCACTCCAGCTCAGGCAGTCGTCGACTTCCTTTTGCTGCTCGGCAATGTGGATGTGCACCGGGCAATGGCGGTCGCTGGCGGCCAGCACTTCCTGGATTTGCCCGGGGGTCACGGCACGCAGCGAGTGGAAACACAAACCCAGCGCCTGGGCTGGTTGCCCGGCCAGGATCGGCTGCAAGCGTGACTGAAGTTTCAAGTAGTTTTCGGTGCTGTTGATGAATCGACGTTGCCCGTCATTGGGGGCCTGGCCACCGAAACCGGAATGGCTGTAGAGCACCGGCAGCAGGGTCAGGCCGATGCCGGCGGCGCTGGCGGCCTGGCTGATGCGCAGGGCCAGTTCCGCCGGGTCGGCGTAAGGCGTGCCGTCGGTGTCGTGGTGTACATAATGGAATTCGGCGACCGAGGTGTAACCGGCCTTGAGCATTTCGATGTACAGCTGTCGGGCGATGATGCCGAGCTGATCGGGGCTGATTTTTCCGACGAGGCGGTACATCAGGTCGCGCCAGGTCCAGAAACTGTCGTTGGGGTTGCCCGCCACTTCCGCCAGCCCGGCCATGGCCCGCTGGAAGGCGTGGGAGTGCAGGTTCGGCATGCCAGGCAACAGTGGCCCGCCCAGCCGTTCGGCGCCGTTTGCCTGGGAATCGGCCTGGATATGAGTCAAGACGCCGCTGGCGTCGACTTCAAAACGTACATCATGGGCCCATCCACTAGGCAGCAGCGCGCGTTCGGCAAAGAAGGCGGACATGGTTCAACCTCATCGTGCGTAATTTGTATATACATATACAGACGTTTGCCTGCCCGGTAAACTCCGGCAAGCTAGCACCCTTCTTTTGCAGAACAAGGAACCGCCGTGCCGACTCCGCCTGCCAAACCGCCGCTGGCCGCAAACATGGGCGACAGTCCGGCGCCCTTGTACGCCCGCGTCAAACAGATGATCACCCAGCAGATCGACAGTGGAAACTGGCCGCCGCATTACCGCGTGCCGTCGGAAAGCGAACTGGTCAGCCAGTTGGGTTTCAGCCGCATGACCATCAACCGTGCCCTGCGTGAGATGACCGCCGACGGCCTGTTGGTGCGTATGCAGGGCGTCGGCACCTTCGTGGCCGAGCCCAAGAGCCAGTCGGCGTTGTTCGAAGTGCATAACATTGCCGACGAGATCGCCTCCCGAGGCCATCGCCATACGTGCAAGGTCATCACACTGGAGGAAGAGGCCGCCGGTTCCGAGCGCGCCCTGGCCCTGGACATGCGCGAAGGCCAGAAGGTATTCCATTCGCTGATCGTTCATTTCGAAAACGACATCCCCGTGCAAATCGAGGACCGTTTCGTCAATGCCCTGGTGGCCCCGGACTACCTCAAGCAGGACTTCACCCTGCAAACGCCCTACGCCTACCTCAATCAGGTTGCGCCGCTGACCGAAGGCGAGCACGTGGTTGAAGCGATTCTCGCTGAGGCGAGCGAGTGCAAGCTGCTGCAGATCGAACGGGGCGAGCCATGCCTGTTGATTCGCCGCCGCACCTGGTCGGGGCGTCAGCCGGTAACCGCCGCGCGCCTGATTCACCCCGGTTCCCGTCATCGTCTGGAAGGACGCTTTCATAAATGATCAAGCAGATGAAAGTTCTGCGCGCCGCCGATTATCCACGCATGCCATGGAAAAACGGCGGCGGCAGCACCGAAGAAATTACCCGTGATGCGGGTACCGGCCTGGACGGTTTCGGCTGGCGCCTGTCGATTGCCGATATTGCTGAGTCGGGTGGCTTTTCCAGTTTCGCCGGTTACGAGCGGGTCATCAGTGTCTTGCAGGGTGACGGCATGACGCTGAACGTCGATGGTCAGGTTACGCGGGCTTTGCATCCGCTGGACCCTTTTGCATTCAACGGCGAGAGCCATGTGCACTGTACGTTGCTGGGCGGGCCGATTCGTGATTTCAACCTGATCTACGCGCCACTGCGTTACCGCGCGCGGTTGCAGTGGATGGGCGGCCAGCAGCGGTTTTTCAGTGAGGCGGGGACGGTGTTGGTGTTCAGTGCGGCTCCGACGCTGAGGGTCAAGATTGATACGGCTGTCGAGGCACTGGGGCTTTATGACTGCCTGCAACTGAGCGGTAACACCGGATTGCTGGAGATATCAACTGCTGGCCAGTGCTGTGTGATCGAGCTGACTGCTCACTGACCTCAGACGTGTAGGCCATTGTGGCGAGGGAGCTTGCTCCCGCTCGACTGCGCAGCAGTCGCAAAAAATATAGGGCTGCTTCGCACCCCAGCGGGAGCAAGCCCCCTCGCCACAAAAAGCCTGATCGTTGTTCCTTCTACTCGCACCAACTTGTTACCGAATGCCCCAGCGTGGCGCAACGCCACGCTTTATTGGCCCTTCCTTCCAGTACCAAAAATCCCCTTCAGAAATTTCATTTTCCGCTAGAGCCCTTTAATTACGGGACTCACAACCATGCTCGTCGTTTTCCTTGGGCGCGCATTCATCAAGTTGGCCGCCTGATTGCATATGCTTGTACATACAAGTAAAGACGTATGCGTATGAGTCACCATTGCTCAACGTAACGTGCCTGGAAATCGCGCCCATTGCCTGGGCTGGTCTGGATTGATCGCTGAGGAGTTCTTGCTGTGACCGACGCTACCCGCAAACCCGAAAAATACCGTGACGTTGAAATCCGTGCCCCACGCGGTAACACCCTGACCGCCAAGAGCTGGCTGACCGAAGCGCCGCTGCGCATGTTGATGAACAACCTCGACCCGGAAGTGGCCGAGAACCCCAAGGAACTGGTGGTTTACGGTGGCATCGGCCGTGCGGCGCGTAACTGGGAGTGCTACGACAAGATCGTCGAAAGCCTGACCAACCTCAACGACGACGAAACCCTGCTGGTGCAATCCGGCAAGCCGGTGGGCGTGTTCAAAACCCACAGCAACGCTCCTCGCGTGTTGATCGCCAACTCCAACCTGGTGCCGCACTGGGCCAGTTGGGAACACTTCAACGAACTGGACGCCAAGGGCCTGGCCATGTACGGCCAGATGACCGCCGGCAGCTGGATCTACATCGGCAGCCAGGGCATCGTCCAAGGCACCTACGAGACCTTCGTCGAGGCCGGTCGCCAGCATTACGACGCCAACCTCAAGGGGCGCTGGGTCCTCACGGCCGGCCTGGGCGGCATGGGCGGTGCGCAGCCGTTGGCCGCGACCCTGGCCGGTGCTTGCTCGCTGAACATCGAATGCCAGCAGGTGAGCATCGATTTCCGCCTCAAGACTCGTTATGTCGACGAACAGGCCACTGATCTGGACGACGCCCTGGCCCGTATCGAGAAATACACCGCAGAAGGCAAGGCGATCTCCATCGCGCTCTGTGGCAACGCCGCCGAAATCCTGCCGGAAATGGTCCGTCGCGGTGTGCGCCCGGACATGGTCACCGACCAGACCAGCGCCCACGACCCGCTCAACGGTTACCTGCCGGCCGGCTGGACCTGGGACGAGTACCGCGCCCGCGCCAAGACTGAGCCTGCTGCCGTGGTCAAAGCGGCCAAGCAATCGATGACCGTCCACGTCAAAGCCATGCTGGCCTTCCAGAAAATGGGCGTGCCGACCTTCGACTACGGCAACAACATCCGTCAGATGGCCCAGGAAGAGGGCGTCGAAAATGCCTTCGATTTCCCAGGGTTCGTGCCGGCGTATATCCGTCCGCTGTTCTGCCGTGGCATCGGTCCGTTCCGCTGGGCTGCGCTGTCGGGCGACCCGCAGGACATCTACAAGACCGACGCCAAGGTCAAGGAACTGATCCCCGACGACGCCCATCTGCACAACTGGCTGGACATGGCCCGCGAGCGCATCAGCTTCCAGGGTCTGCCGGCGCGTATCTGCTGGGTCGGCCTGGGCCAGCGTGCCAAGCTGGGCCTGGCGTTCAACGAAATGGTGCGCAGCGGCGAATTGTCGGCCCCTATCGTGATCGGCCGCGACCACCTGGACTCCGGTTCCGTGGCCAGCCCCAACCGCGAAACCGAAGCCATGCAGGACGGTTCCGATGCCGTGTCCGATTGGCCGTTGCTCAACGCTTTGCTCAACACTGCCAGCGGCGCGACCTGGGTGTCGCTGCACCATGGCGGCGGCGTCGGCATGGGCTTCTCCCAGCATTCGGGCATGGTCATTGTCTGCGACGGCACCGACGAAGCGGCCGAGCGAATTGCCCGCGTGCTGCACAACGATCCGGGTACTGGGGTGATGCGCCATGCTGATGCTGGCTATCAGATCGCGATTGATTGCGCCAAGGAACAGGGGCTGAACCTGCCGATGATCACCGGCAAGTAACCCCGGAGCCCATGTGGGAGCGAGCTTGCTCGCGATGAGGGCGTGTCAGTCGATGCAACAGGTACCGACCCACCGCCATCGCGAGCAAGCTCGCTCCCACAGGGATGAATTCCAGAACAATCCACAGAGGTTGAACCATGGCCGTCACCCGCACACGCGCAAGCAGCAAGCCGTTGATCGAGAAGCGCTCGATCGACTACATACCGGAAGCGGAGAGACACGGCCGATTGTTGAGCCAGTTCACCCTCTGGATGGGTGCCAACCTGCAAATCACTGCCATTGTCACCGGCGCATTGGCGGTGGTGCTGGGTGGTGATGTGTTCTGGTCGTTGATCGGTTTGCTGATCGGCCAACTGCTCGGCGGTGGCGTCATGGCGTTGCATGCCGCGCAAGGGCCCAAGCTTGGCCTGCCGCAGATGATCTCCAGCCGGGTGCAGTTTGGTGTGTACGGCGCGGCTATCCCGATCGTGCTGGTGTGCCTGATGTACCTGGGTTTCACCGCAACCGGAACCGTGCTTTCCGGCCAGGCGCTGGGCCAGTTGTTTGGTGTCAGCGACAGTGTCGGCATCCTCATTTTCGCCAGTACCATCGTGCTGGTCACGGTGCTCGGTTATCGGGTGATTCACTTCATTGGCCGTGTCGCCAGCGTCATTGGTGTGATCGCCTTTGTTTACCTGTTCGCTCGCCTGATGAGCCAGACGGACGTTGGCGCACTCCTGCAAATCCGCCATTTCAGCTGGAGCAGTTTCCTGCTTGCAGTGTCGCTCGCGGCTTCCTGGCAGATCGCCTTCGGCCCCTACGTGGCGGACTATTCGCGTTACCTGCCGAGCAAGACTTCCTCGGTGAAAACCTTTTTTGCCGCAGGCGCAGGTTCAGTCATCGGCGCGCAGGTGGCGATGATCCTTGGCGTGTTTGCCGCCGCCTCGGCCAATGGGCAGTTCGCGGGTCACGAAGTGGCCTACATCGTTGGCCTGGGTGGTACCGGTGCCACCGCTGCGCTGCTGTACTTCAGCATCGCTTTCGGCAAGGTCACTATCTCCACGCTGAACTCCTACGGCAGCTTCATGTGCATTGCGACCATCATCAGTGGTTTTCGGGGTCACCTCTACGTCACGCGCTTGCAGCGTCTAGGCTTCGTGCTGGTCATCGTCGGCGCGGCGACCCTGATCGCGCTGCTCGGTCAGCACTCGTTCCTCGGTGCGTTCAAGTCTTTCATCCTGTTCTTGCTGGCGTTCTTTACGCCTTGGAGCGCGATCAATCTGGTGGACTACTACTGCATCACTCGCGAGCGCTATGACGTGCCGGCGCTGGCCGACCCGAACGGTCGCTACGGTCGTTGGAATGCCCTTGGTATCAGCGTCTATGTCTTCGGTGTACTGGTTCAACTGCCGTTCATCGCCACCAAGTTCTATACCGGTCCGCTGGTGGAAGCCATGGGTGGTGTGGATATTTCCTGGATCATCGGCCTGGTGGTTCCGGCGGTGCTGTATTACCTCGCCGCCAGGAAGTGGCACAGCGCTGTACCCGATCAATTGATCCTGCCGGTCGAGCAGGACGCGGTTGACGCACAACCGAGCAGGGCGGGTCGCATCCAAGCGGCCTGATGGGATGTTGACAGGGCTGGATGCCTCTTGACTGCCGTAAGCCAATTCACTGATTAGGAGCGTCACATAATGAAATCGAACAAGACCCTGCTGACCACATTGCTTTGCATGGGCCTGCTGGCCAGTGCCGGCGCCACGCAAGCGGCGGGTTGGTGCGAGTCGGGCAAGCCGGTGAAATTCGCCGGTCTGAACTGGGAAAGCGGCATGTTGCTGACCGACGTCATGCAAGTGGTGCTGGAAAAAGGCTACGGCTGCAAGACCGACAGTCTGCCAGGCAACTCCATCACCATGGAGAACGCCTTGAGCAGCAACGACATTCAGGTGTTCGCCGAAGAATGGGTCGGTCGCAGTGAAGTCTGGAACAAGGCCGAGAAGGCCGGCAAGGTCGTCGGCGTCGGCGCCCCGGTGGTGGGTGCCATCGAAGGCTGGTACGTGCCGCGCTATGTGATCGAGGGTGACGCCAAGCGTAAGCTTGAAGCCAAGGCGCCGGGCCTGAAGAACATCGCCGACCTGGGCCAGTACGCCGCTGTGTTCAAGGACCAGGAAGAGCCATCCAAGGGCCGCTTCTATAACTGCCCGGCCGGCTGGACCTGTGAGCTGGACAACAGCGAAATGCTGAAAAGCTATGGCCTGGAAAAAACCTACACCAACTTCCGCCCCGGCACCGGTCCGGCCCTGGATGCGGCGGTGCTGTCGAGCTACAAGCGCGGCGAGCCGATCCTGTTCTACTACTGGTCGCCAACCCCGCTCATGGGTCAGGTGGACCTGGTGAAACTGGAAGAAAAACCGGGCGTGGACAAAAGCGTGACCATCAAGGTCGGCCTGTCCAAGACCTTCCACGACGAAGCGCCTGAACTGGTGGCGGTGCTGGAAAAGGTCAATCTGCCCATCGATATCCTGAACCAGAACCTCGGGCGCATGGCCAAGGAGCGGATCGAGTCGCCGAAACTGGCGAAGATCTTCCTGAAGGAACATCCTGAAGTCTGGCACGCCTGGGTCAGTGAAGACGCGGCCAAGAAAATCGACGCGGCTCTGTAGGTCGAATATACCCGGCCAACCCTAGGGCTGGCCGGGACGTTCACTGCATCCACTTGATCGAGAGTCTCTTATGTTTCCCGAAAGCTTTACCTTCTCCATCGCCGACTGGGTCAACAGTTGGGTCGACTCCCTGGTGACCAACTACGGCGATGTGTTCCGGCACATTTCCGACACCTTGCTGTGGGCCATCGTCAACCTCGAAGGCCTGCTGCGCATGGCACCCTGGTGGTTGATGCTGGCCATCGTCGGCGGCATAGCCTGGCACGCCACCCGCAAGGTCGCGACTACGGCGGTGATTGTCGGCCTGCTGTTCCTGGTGGGCGCGGTGGGCCTGTGGGACAAACTGATGCAGACCCTCGCCCTGATGCTGGTGGCGACATTTATTTCGGTGTTGATCGGCATTCCGCTGGGCATCCTCTCGGCCCGCAGCAATCGCCTGCGTTCGGTGTTGATGCCGTTGTTGGACATCATGCAGACCATGCCGAGCTTCGTGTACCTGATTCCGGTATTGATGCTGTTTGGCCTGGGCAAGGTCCCGGCGATTTTCGCCACGGTGATCTACGCCGCGCCGCCATTGATTCGTCTGACCGACCTGGGCATTCGCCAGGTGGACGGCGAAGTGATGGAAGCCATCAATGCGTTCGGCGCCAACCGTTGGCAACAGCTGTTCGGCGTGCAACTGCCCCTGGCCCTGCCAAGCATCATGGCCGGGATCAACCAGACCACCATGATGGCCCTGTCGATGGTCGTCATCGCTTCGATGATCGGCGCCCGTGGCCTGGGCGAAGATGTCCTGGTGGGCATCCAGACCCTCAACGTCGGACGCGGCCTGGAAGCCGGGCTGGCGATCGTGATTCTCGCCGTGGTCATCGACCGCATTACCCAGGCCTATGGTCGTCCTCGGCATGAGGTGAGCAAATGAACAACGCAGCCATCAGCAAGATCGAAGTCAAGAACGTCTTCAAGATTTTCGGCAATCGCTCCAAGGAGGCTTTGGAGCTGATCCGCCAGAACAAGACCAAGGACCAGGTGCTGGCCGAAACCGGTTGCGTGGTCGGTGTGAACGACTTGTCGTTGAGCATTGGCACCGGTGAGATCTTCGTGATCATGGGGCTTTCCGGCTCCGGCAAGTCCACTTTAGTGCGCCACTTCAACCGGCTGATCGATCCTACCAGCGGCGCGATCCTGGTGGACGGCGAAGACATTCTGCAACTGGACATGGAAGCCCTGCGCGAATTTCGCCGGCACAAGATCAGCATGGTGTTCCAGAGCTTCGGCCTGTTGCCCCACAAGAGCGTGCTGGACAACGTCGCCTATGGCTTGAAAGTGCGTGGCGAGAGCAAGCAGGTCTGCACTGAGCGGGCGCTGCACTGGATCAACACCGTGGGCCTGAAGGGCTACGAGAACAAATACCCGCACCAGCTCTCCGGCGGCATGCGCCAGCGCGTGGGCCTGGCCCGTGCCTTGGCGGCGGACACCGACATCATCCTGATGGACGAAGCCTTCAGCGCCCTCGACCCGCTGATCCGCGCGGAAATGCAGGACCAGTTGCTGGAACTGCAAAAGACCCTGCACAAGACCATCGTGTTCATCACCCACGACCTCGACGAAGCCGTGCGCATCGGCAACCGCATCGCGATTCTCAAGGATGGCAAGCTGATCCAGGTCGGTACACCCCGAGAGATCCTGCACTCTCCGGCGGATGAGTATGTTGATCGGTTTGTGCAGCGGCGTGCGGCGGTGGTTTGAGGAATGTGTGGTGGCTGGGCTGGCCCCATCGCGAGCAAGCTCGCTCCCACAATGGGATCTCTCCTGTTCACAAATTCTGTGTCCAAAGCAAATCCCTGTGGGAGCGAGCTTGCTCGCGATAGGGCCGGCAAAGCTGCATCAATGTTCAGGTTATAAGCATGAGGTTGAAGATGTCCCAGGCTGAAAAAATCGTAATCGCCGATGCCCCGTTGCGTTGGCAGGATGTGGTCGCCGTCGCCCGCTTCGGTGCCGAGCTTGAGCTGTCGGCCCAGGCCTGGGCGCGGATCGACAATGCCCAGGCCATTGTCCAGCGCATCGTCGAAAGCGGCGAGCGCGCTTATGGCGTCAACACCGGCCTGGGTGCCCTGTGCAATGTCTCGCTCAAGGACGAACAGCTCAGCCAACTGTCGCGCAACACCCTGCTCAGCCATGCCTGTGGCGTTGGCGCGCCGCTGGCCGATGAACAGACCCGGGCGATTGTCTGCGCGGCCATTCTCAACTACAGCCAGGGCAAGTCCGGCATTCATCGCCGGGTGGTCGAAGCCCTGCTGGCGCTGCTCAATCGCGGCATCACCCCGCAAGTGCCGTCCCAGGGTTCGGTGGGCTACCTGACCCACATGGCCCATATCAGCATCGCGTTGTTGGGCGTTGGCAATGTCAGCTATCGCGGGCAAATCGTCTCGGCGCAACAGGCTCTGGCCGCAGAGGGCTTGCAACCGGTGCAACTGGGGGCCAAGGACGGTTTGTGCCTGGTCAACGGCACGCCGTGCATGACCGGCCTCAGTTGCCTGGCCCTGGCCGATGCGACGCGGTTGCTGCAATGGGCCGACGTGATCGGCGCCATGAGCTTCGAGGCCCAGCGCGGGCAGATCGCGGCGTTCGATGCCCAGATCATCGCCCTCAAGCCGCACCCTGGCATGCAACAGGTCGGCGTCAACTTGCGGGCACTGTTGGACGGCAGCGAAGTCATCGCTTCGAGCCTGGGCATTCGCACCCAGGATGCGTTGAGCATCCGCTCGATTCCTCAGGTCCACGGTGCCGCTCGCGACCAACTGGCGCATGCCCGGCAACAGATCGAAACCGAACTCAACGCCACCACCGATAACCCGCTGTTGCTGGGCACGCCGGAGAGCTTCCGGGTCATGTCCCAGGCCAACCCCCACGGTCAGTCGGTGGCTTTGGCGGCGGATCTGCTGGCGATTGCCATGGCCGAAATCGGCTCCATCGCTGAACGCCGGCTCGACCGCTTGATCAACCCCCACGTCAGCGGCCTGCCGGCCTTTCTGGTGGCCAACCCCGGGGTGAACTCGGGGATGATGATCGTGCAATACGTCGCCGCGTCGCTGTGTGCGGAAAATCGCCAGCTGGCCCAGCCGGCGGTGCTCGACAACTTTGTCACCTCGGGCTTGCAGGAGGATCACCTGAGCATGGGCACCAACGCCGCCCTGAAGCTGCACCGGGCGTTGGAAAACTGCACGCAGATCCTCGCCATCGAATACCTGCTGGCCGCCCAGGCCTTTGAGTTTCTCAAGACGCAGCGGTTCGGGGCCGGCACTGACGTTGCCTGGAAACTGCTGCGTGAGCATGTGCCGGCCTACGACCAGGACCGCTGGCTGGCGCCGGACATCGCCAGCGCTGCCGCGCTGCTTAAAGATCCCGCCGTGTTGCACAACGCTTTACCGAATTTGAATTGATCAAAAAACCGCCAGCGTGCCAAGGCATCCACCGCCCAAAAGGCGAGGGTGACGGATAACGGAACATTCCGGAGCGACTGGCGGGTGAAAACAAAACTCTCAAAAGGAGCAATACATGACTGCCTTAAACCTGATTCCCGGCCAATTGAGCCTGGCTCAATTGCGTGACATCTATCAGCAACCCGTGACCCTGAGCCTCGACGCCAGCGCGTCGGCGCAGATCGAGGCCAGCGTCGCCTGCGTGGAGCAGATCCTCGCCGAGAATCGCACGGCCTACGGCATCAACACCGGTTTTGGTCTGCTGGCCTCGACCCGCATCGCCAGTGAAGACCTGGAAAACCTGCAACGCTCTTTGGTGCTGTCCCATGCCGCTGGCGTGGGCGAGCCGATCAGCGATGCGCTGGTGCGGTTGGTCATGGTGCTCAAGGTCAATAGTCTGAGCCGGGGTTTTTCCGGCATCCGTCGGCAGGTGATCGATGCGCTGATTGCGCTGATCAATGCCGAGGTCTATCCACACATTCCGTTGAAAGGCTCGGTCGGCGCTTCGGGTGATCTGGCGCCGCTGGCCCACATGTCCCTGGTGCTGTTGGGCGAAGGCAAGGCCCGTTACAAAGGTGAATGGTTGCCGGCTGTCGAAGCGCTGCAAGTGGCCGGCCTTGCGCCGCTGACCCTGGCTGCAAAAGAAGGACTGGCGCTGCTCAACGGCACCCAGGTGTCCACTGCGTTTGCCCTGCGTGGCCTGTTCGAAGGCGAAGACCTGTTCGCCGGCGCCCTGGCTCTGGGCAGCTTGACGGTAGAAGCGGTGCTCGGTTCGCGTTCGCCATTCGATGCGCGTATTCACGCCGCGCGCGGCCAGAAAGGCCAGATCGATGCCGCCGCTGCTTATCGCGATCTGCTGGGCGAGCGCAGCGAAGTCTCCGCTTCCCACCAGAATTGCGACAAGGTCCAGGACCCGTATTCCCTGCGCTGCCAGCCACAAGTGATGGGCGCCTGTCTGACCCAGTTCCGCCAGGCCGCTGAGGTGCTGGTGATCGAAGCCAACGCCGTATCGGATAACCCGCTGGTGTTCGCCGCCGAGGGCGACGTGATTTCCGGTGGCAACTTCCACGCCGAGCCGGTGGCAATGGCCGCTGACAACATGGCCCTGGCAATCGCCGAAATCGGTTCGCTGAGTGAGCGGCGTATTTCGCTGATGATGGACAAGCACATGTCGCAACTGCCGCCGTTTCTGGTGGCCAATGGCGGGGTGAACTCGGGCTTTATGATCGCCCAGGTCACCGCTGCTGCCCTGGCCAGCGAAAACAAGGCGTTGTCCCATCCCCATTCGGTGGACAGCCTGCCAACTTCGGCCAACCAGGAAGACCATGTGTCCATGGCCCCCGCCGCCGGTAAGCGGCTGTGGGAAATGGCCGAGAACACCCGGGGGATTCTGGCGGTGGAATGGCTGGCGGCGTGCCAGGGGCTGGATCTGCGCGGCGGTTTGAAAACCTCTGCCAAGCTGGAGCAGGCCCGCGCCCTCTTGCGCGCAGAAGTGCCGTTCTATGAAAAAGACCGGTTCTTCGCGCCGGACATCAATGCCGCGAGCGAGTTGTTGGCCAGTCGTTGCCTGAATGAACTGGTCACGGCGCAGTTGTTGCCGAGCCTGTAAGGACCTCATCGCGAGCAAGCTCGCTCCCACAGGGGTAGGGGTTGAACATTCATTTGGGATACACCCTGGCCCTTGTGGGAGCGAGCTTGCTCGCGATTCGATTTTGAACGCGACGAGGAAACCGGGATGAAAACCCTCTGGCAAAACTGCCACGCCGCCACCATGGCCCAGGGCGTCTACTCGATCATCGAAGACGCCGCCATCGTCACCCACGGCGAGCTGATTCAATGGATCGGCCCGCGCGCCGAGCTGCCGGCCGGTGACTATCCGGCCGTCAACGACCTCAAGGGCGCCTGGGTCACTCCTGGGCTGATCGACTGTCACACCCACACGGTGTTCGGCGGCAACCGCAGCGGTGAATTCGAACAGCGCCTGCAGGGCGTCAGCTACGCCGAGATCGCAGCGGCCGGCGGGGGCATCGCCAGCACCGTGCGCGCTACCCGGGCCGCCAGCGAAGATGAACTGTTCAACAGCGCCGCCAAACGCCTGAAAAGTCTGATGCGCGATGGCGTGACCACGGTGGAAATCAAATCCGGCTACGGCCTGGACCTGGCCAGCGAACGCAAGATCCTGCGGGTCATCCGTCGCCTGGGTGAACAGCTGCCGGTCAGCGTGCGCAGCACCTGCCTGGCGGCCCACGCCTTGCCGCCGGAATACGCTGATCGCGCCGATGACTACATCGAGCACATCTGCACCGAAATGCTCCCGGCCCTCGCCGCCGAAGGGTTAGTGGATGCGGTGGATGCATTCTGCGAGTACCTGGCGTTTTCCCCGGAGCAGGTCGAACGGGTGTTTATCACCGCCCAACAATTGGGCCTGCCGGTGAAGCTGCACGCTGAACAATTGTCGTCGCTGCACGGTTCAAGCCTGGCGGCCCGTTATCAGGCGCTGTCGGCCGATCACCTGGAGTTCATGACCGAGGATGACGCCAAGGCCATGGCTGAGTCCGGCACGGTGGCGGTGTTGTTGCCCGGGGCATTTTATTTCCTGCGCGAAACCCAGCTGCCGCCCATGGATGCCCTGCGCAAGCACGGCGTGAAGATCGCCGTGGCCAGCGACCTCAACCCCGGTACATCGCCGGCGCTGTCGTTGCGCTTGATGTTGAACATGGCCTGCACCTGCTTTCGCATGACCCCTGAGGAGGCCCTGGCGGGGGCGACGATTCATGCGGCCCAGGCCTTGGGCATGGCTGCCACTCACGGTTCGCTGGAAGTCGGCAAAGTCGCGGACTTTGTCGCCTGGCACATCGACCGCCCGGCCGACCTGTCGTACTGGCTGGGTGGCGATCTGGAAAAACGCGTCGTGCGTCACGGCGTGGAAATCGATTAAGGAGAACGGTTGTGGAGAAGGTCCTGAATTTCAAGCAAGGGCGCGTGCCGCTGTTGATCAGCATGCCCCACGCCGGCCTGCGCCTGACCCCGGCGGTGAAGGCTGGTTTGATCCCTGAGGCCCAGAGCTTGCCGGACACCGACTGGCATATTCCCAAGCTTTACGAGTTCGCCGCCGAACTGGGCGCCAGCACCCTGGCCGCTGAATATTCACGGTTCGTGATCGATCTGAACCGCCCCGACGATGACAAGCCGATGTACGTTGGTGCCACCACCGGTTTGTATCCTTCGATCCTGTTCGATGGCGTACCGTTGTTTCGCCAGGGGCTGGAGCCGTCCGCCGCGGAGCGGGCGACTTATCTGCAACAGATCTGGGTGCCTTACCACCAGACCCTGCGGCAGGAACTGGCGCGGCTCAAGGCCGAATTCGGCTATGCCTTGCTGTTCGACGCCCACTCGATCCGTTCGGTGATCCCACACCTGTTCGACGGCAAGTTGCCGGACTTCAACCTCGGCACCTTCAACGGCGCCAGTTGCGCCCCGGCGCTGGCCCACCAGCTCGAAGCCATCTGCGCCCGCCACGGCGAATTTACCCACGTGCTCAACGGACGTTTCAAGGGCGGACATATCACCCGGCACTACGGCAACCCGGCCGAGGACATCCACGCGGTGCAACTGGAACTGTGCCAGAGCACTTACATGGAAGAGTTCGAGCCGTTCAACTACCGTGCGGATCTGGCGGAACCGACCCAGGTGGTGCTCAGGGAATTGCTGGAAGGCTTGCTGGCGTGGGGGCAGCAGGCCTACAAGAAATAATGCCTGTTTCCTGGGGCTAGGGGGGTGTGGGAGCAAGGCTTGCTCCCTCAGATAGATGTGGCCTTGAGCCTCGCAGGGGAACGGTCGCCCCCGTGCAAAACCGGGTCGCCACAGTTCATCTTCAGCCCCTCGACGCTGCGTAATGTTCGGGTCACGGTGCACTAAGACACCGACCTACAATAATCGCTGCCGCACGAGACCTTCCCGATGAAAAGACTGTTCAAACGCTGTCTGTCGATCCTCTGCGGTACCGTCATCCTGAGCAGCGGGGCAATGGCCGCCGAGCCGGCGTCCTGCCAGACCGTGCGCATGGGCGTGGTCAACTGGACCGACGTGATCGCCACCAGTGGCATGGCCGATGTGTTGCTCACGGGGCTGGGTTATGAAAGCAAACAGACCAGCGCCGTGCAGCAGATCATCTTCGCCGGCATCCGTGACAAGCGTCTCGATATCTTCCTGGGCTACTGGAAACCGGCGATGGACAACAACATCGCTCCGTTCCTGGCGGCCAACCAGGTGAGAGTCCTGGACCAGCCAAGCCTTGCCGATGCCCAAGCCACGCTGGCGGTGCCGGACTACGTGGCCGCAGCGGGCCTCAAGACTTTCGCCGACATCGCCCGGTTCAAGGAGCAGCTCGGCGGAAAAATCTACGGCATCGAGCCGGGCAGCGGTGCCAACACCACCATCAAGACCATGATTGAAACCAATCACTTTGGCCTCAAGGACTTCAAGCTGATCGAGTCCGGTGAGGCCGGGATGCTGGCGGCGGTGCAGCGGGCGGTGAATCGCAAGGAGTTCGTGGTGTTCGTCGGCTGGACCCCGCACCCGATGAACATCAATATGAACATCACCTACCTGACAGGCAGCGAAGACGTCTACGGCCCGAACGAAGGCGCCGCGACGGTCTCCACCGTGACCGCGCCGGACTACGCCCAGCGTTGTCCGAACGTGAACCGCTTGCTGGAAAACCTCACCTTCACCGCCGCCCAGGAAAGCCAGTTGATGGTGCCGATCATGGCGCGCAAGACACCCCAGGACGTCGCCCGGCAATGGCTGCGTGAGCACCCCGAGGATCTGCAGCGCTGGCTCACCGGGGTGACCAGTTTTGACGGCAAGGATGGCGTGGCGGCGGTGCAGGCCAGTCTCAAGAATTGACGATTAGATGATCGTGGCGAGGGGATTTATCTGTAGGAGCAAGGCTTAGATCCCCTCGCCACATAATCAGCGCCCATCCCGATCCTCTATGTTGGCGTCGTTCCATGGCTACTTATCCACTCTCCCAGGCAATGTCCGCCTTCATCGACCAAACCCTGAGCTTCAACGCCCCGGACAACAGCCTCCCTGGTCTGCGCCAGGCCTACAGCCAGATGTGCCGGGCCTTCACCCCGCCATGCCCGCAAGCGCTGGCAGTCGAGGATTTCGAGCTGGCCGGGGTAGCTGTGCGGGCTTACTGTCCTCGGAGCGAGCCGCCGTCCGAAGGCTGGCCATGCATCCTTTATCTGCACGGTGGCGGCTGGGTGGTGGGTGATCTGGACTCCCACGACTTCATCTGCATGGAACTGGCCGCGACCCTCGGCGTGCTGGTGCTGGCGGTGGATTATCGGTTGGCGCCGGAGCATCCGTTTCCGGCGGGCTTCGAAGATTGCCTCACGGTGTGGCATCACCTGGCGGCCACCCCCTTTGCCATCGACCCTCGCCGTCGGCTGGTGGCCGGTGACAGCGCCGGAGGCAATCTCGCCGCCGCGTTATGCCTGGCCTTGCGCGATGCCGGGCAAGCGCTGCCACGGGGTCAGGTGCTGATTTATCCCGCCCTCGGTGGCCCGGCCCATCTGCCCTCGCGGCGCGAATGTGCCGATGCGCCACTGTTGAGCAGCAGCGATCTGGACAGTTATCACGCCCTCTATCTGAGCGACGCTCAACCGTCTTCCCTCGCCATGCCGTTGCTCGCCGATGACCTGAGCGGCCTGCCGCCAGCGCTGGTCGTCGTGGCGCAATGGGACCCGTTGCGCGACGATGGTGTCCTTTACAGCGAGCGGCTGAACAGCGCAGGTGTGGATGCTGTGCTGTATGTCGGGGGAGGATTGGTTCACGGCTGTTTACGTGGCCGGGGCCAAGTGCCGGAGGTCGATCAGATGTATCGCACACTGCTGGCGTATCTGGCTGACACGCTTTGACTGCGCAGGGGACATGCTCATTCGGGTAATTCGGGTTTATGATGCCGGACGGCAGATTAAATAGAAGTCCCCCCAGGGATGACTCGACCCCTTACGGAGCGCGCAATGCAGACTTTGTACCCGCAGATCAAACCTCATGCCCGGCACGATCTGGCTGTCGATGACACCCACACGCTCTATGTCGATGAAAGCGGTTCCCCGGAAGGCCTGCCGGTGGTGTTCATTCACGGTGGCCCGGGTGCCGGTTGCGATGCCCAGAGCCGTCGCTACTTCGATCCGAACCTGTACCGCATCGTTACCTTCGACCAGCGCGGCTGTGGCCGCTCCACCCCTCATGCCAGCCTTGAAAACAACACCACCTGGGATCTGGTCGAAGATCTGGAGCGCATCCGCAAACATTTGGGCATCGAAAAATGGGTGCTGTTTGGCGGCTCCTGGGGCTCGACCCTGGCCTTGGCTTACGCCCAGACCCATCCCGAGCGGGTACACGGCCTGATTCTGCGTGGGATCTTTCTCTGCCGTCCGCAGGAAATCGAGTGGTTCTACCAGGCCGGCGCCAGTCGCCTGTTCCCCGATTACTGGCAGGACTACATCGCGCCGATCCCCCTGGACGAGCGCGACGACCTGCTCGGCGCCTTTCACAAACGCCTGACAGGCAATGACCAGATCGCCCAGATGCACGCGGCCAAGGCCTGGTCGACCTGGGAAGGCCGCACGGCGACCCTGCGTCCGAACCCGCTGGTGGTCGATCGTTTCTCCGAGCCGCAGCGGGCGTTGTCGATTGCCCGGATCGAGTGTCATTACTTCACCAACAACGCTTTTCTCGAACCCAACCAGTTGATCCGTGACATGGGCAAGATCGCCCATCTGCCGGGCGTCATCGTGCACGGCCGCTACGACGTGATCTGCCCGCTGGACAATGCCTGGGAACTGCACCAGAACTGGCCCAACAGCGAACTGCAGGTGATCCGCGACGCCGGTCACGCCGCTTCTGAGCCGGGTATTACCGACGCATTGGTGCGCGCCGCCGCCCAAATGGCCCGGCGCCTGCTCGACCTGCCGCCCGAAGAAGCATGAAGGGGCTGTTGCAACGGGTCCGCGGCGCCCGGGTCGAGGTCGCTGGGGAAGTCGTTGGCGCGGTGGACCAAGGTCTGCTGGTCCTGATAGCGGTCGAGCCCGAGGACACCCGGGCCAGCGCCGACAAGCTGCTGCACAAGCTGCTGAACTACAGGGTGTTCAGCGACGCTGATGGCAAAATGAACCTGTCCTTGGCAGATGTCGGTGGTGGCTTGCTGTTGGTGTCGCAGTTCACCCTGGCGGCGGACACCAAAAGCGGATTACGCCCGAGCTTTTCGACGGCCGCACCTCCGGCCTTGGGCGAGGAACTCTTTGACTATCTGCTCACCCAAGCGAAACAGGTGCATGGCACTGTGGCATCAGGTAGATTCGGCGCCGACATGCAGGTGCATCTGGTTAACGACGGCCCGGTAACCTTCCTGTTACAGGTCTGAAAGTGTTTGAAACATCTTTTCGGTCCTGTTTCGAGGCAAAACAGTGAGTTTTCTCGATAAATACTTTGTTACCCCTGATGCGTTGTCACGCGGGCTACTAGATAATCGCGCGCTACGGGGGACCAGCGTTCGCTGGTCCATTTGACTTAGGTAGAGACTTGTCCTGGGCCGTTTGGGGAATCATTTTGTCCCATCGGAGTCGGAACAATGCTCGCCAACTTGGCAAGAGTGGCCTGCAGGTGCGGTTTTTCAGTGCCGATACCGTGCAGATACTTTATCTGGCCGTTGGTTTTTTGATCTGTTTTCGGCGAGGGTTGCTCGTGATTGTTAGTCCCTGTAATGCACCAAAAATGACTGCCAAACGGTTTAGAAACGCTCTGGTAGCGGGCTCGGCCCTGCTGTGCCTGTTTGGCGCGGGCCAACTGTGGGCATTCAGCCTGGATGATGTATCGGCGAAGGCTCAAGAACTGGCCGGGCAAAAATTCGAAGCCCCGCGCAGCAATCTGCCGAACGAATTCCGCGAAATGAAATTCGCTGACTATCAAAAAATCCGTTTCCGCACCGAAAAAGCCGAGTGGGCCGATCAGAAGACGCCGTTCAGGCTGTCCTTCTATCACCAGGGCATGCATTTCGACACGCCGGTGAAGATCAACGAGATCACCGCGACCACCGTCGATGAAATCAAGTATGACCCGACGCGCTTCGATTTCGGTGACGTCAAGTTCGATCCTAAGTCCACGGAGAAACTGGGCTACGCGGGTTTTCGCGTGCTGTACCCGATCAACAAGGCCGACAAGCAAGACGAAATCATGACCATGCTGGGCGCGAGCTACTTCCGCGTCATCGGCAAGGGCCAGGTTTATGGTTTGTCCGCCCGTGGCCTGGCCATCGATACCGCCCTGCCATCGGGTGAAGAATTCCCGCGCTTTCGCGAGTTCTGGATCCAGCGTCCGAAGCCGACCGATAAGCACCTGGTGATCTTCGCCCTGCTGGATTCGCCACGGGCTACCGGTGCCTATCGCATGATCCTGCGTCCGGGCACCGACACCGTCGTCGACGTGAAGTCGCGCGTGTTCCTGCGAGATCGCGTCACCAAGCTGGGCATTGCTCCGTTGACCAGCATGTTCCTGTTCGGCGCCAACCAGCCGTCCAAGATCCTGAACTACCGTCGAGAGCTGCACGACTCCAGCGGCTTGTCGATCCATGCCGGCAACGGCGAGTGGATCTGGCGCCCGTTGAACAACCCGAAACACCTGGCCGTGAGCAACTTCTCGGTAGAAAACCCGCGTGGTTTCGGCCTGCTGCAACGCGGTCGTGACTTCAGCCACTACGAAGACCTCGATGACCGCTACGACAAGCGTCCAAGTGCCTGGATCGAACCGAAAGGCGATTGGGGCAAGGGTTCCGTCGATCTGGTTGAAATTCCGACCGCTGACGAAACCAACGACAACATCGTGGCGTTCTGGAGCCCGGAAAAGCTGCCTGAGCCAGGTCAGCCGCTGGACTTCGCCTATCGCCTGCACTGGACCCTCGACGAAGCCAACCTGCATTCGCCGGACAGCGCCTGGGTCAAGCAGACCCTGCGTTCGACCGGTGACGTGAAGCAGTCCAACCTGATCCGTCAGCCGGACGGCAGCGTGGCTTATCTGGTGGACTTCGAAGGTCCTTCCCTGCAAGCCCTGCCGGAAGACGCCGAAGTGCGTAGTCAGGTGAGCGTCGGCGAAAACGGCGAGATCGTCGAGAATAATGTGCGTTACAACCCTGAAACCAAGGGCTGGCGCCTGACCCTGCGACTGAAGATCAAAGACCCGAAACAGTCCACTGAATTGCGCGCCGCGCTGGTCCGTCCGCTGGTTCCGGTTGAAGCGCCGGCCGCGTCCCATGCGGTGACCACGACCCTTGCCAAGGCTGACAAGGTCGCCAGGCAGCAGAGCGATAAGGAAACCGCGCAAGAAAAAGAGCAGGAAAAAGAAGCCAAGGCCGACAACGCGTCCACTGCCGCTGAGTCGACCCCAACCCCGCAGGAACCGGAACCGACTGAACAAGTCCTGACCGAGACCTGGAGCTATCAGTTGCCAGCCGATGAGTAATACTCCAGTACAGCCAGAGACGCTCAGCGAGTATCTGGCCCATTTGCCCATGACCGATGCGCAGCGTGCCGAGCTGGCGGGCTGCAAGTCTTTCAGCGAGTTGCACGAGCGCCTTTCGTCGTCGACCTTCGATGCACCCACCGAGGCGGCGCAAGCCTCGGTGGGTCGTCGGCTGACCCTGAGCACCGCCGAAGAACTCGAAGACGCCGAAATGCTGGCGCTCGACGCCAGCGGGCGTGTCTGTCTCAAAGCCACGCCGCCGATTCGTCGGACCAAGGTGGTACCGGAGCCGTGGCGCACCAATATCCTGGTGCGCGCCTGGCGTCGCCTGACAGGTCGCACCAACCCGCCGAAGCCACCCAAGGACGAGCGCGTGCTGCCACACGCACGCTGGCGCACCGTGGGTTCGATCCGTCGCTATATCCTGCTGATCCTGATGCTCGGCCAGACCATCGTCGCCGGCTGGTACATGAAGGGCATCATGCCGTACCAGGGCTGGTCGTTGGTGGACCTGGACGAAGTCCTGCACCAGCCGCTGTTGCAGACCGCTACCCAGGTGCTGCCCTATGCATTGCAGACCAGCATCCTGATTCTGTTCGGGATCCTGTTCTGCTGGGTATCGGCCGGTTTCTGGACGGCGCTGATGGGTTTTCTCGAGTTGCTGACCGGTCACGACAAGTACCGCATCTCCGGTGCCAGTGCCGGCAACGAGCCAATTCCCAAGGACGCCCGCACCGCGCTGGTGATGCCGATCTGCAACGAGGATGTGCCGCGAGTGTTCGCCGGTTTGCGCGCCACGTTCGAGTCGGTTGCGGCCACCGGGGACCTGGATCGTTTCGACTTCTTCGTACTCAGTGACAGTAACGAAACCGATATCTGTGTCGCCGAGCAGCAAGCCTGGCTGGACGTCTGCCGTGAAGCCGGGGGCTTTGGCAAGATTTTCTATCGCCGCCGTCGTCGTCGCGTCAAGCGCAAGAGCGGTAACCTCGACGACTTCTGCCGTCGCTGGGGCAGTGACTACAAGTACATGGTCGTGCTCGACGCCGACAGCGTGATGAGCGGCGAGTGCCTGACCAGCCTGGTGCGCTTGATGGAAGCCACGCCGGATGCCGGCATCATCCAGACCGCGCCACGCGCCTCGGGCATGGACACGCTGTATGCGCGCATGCAGCAATTCGCCACTCGGGTGTACGGTCCGCTGTTCACCGCTGGCCTGCACTTCTGGCAGTTGGGGGAATCCCACTACTGGGGTCACAACGCGATCATCCGCATGAAGCCGTTCATCGAGCACTGCGCCCTGGCGCCGTTGCCTGGTAAAGGGGCGTTCGCCGGGGCCATCCTGTCCCACGACTTCGTTGAAGCAGCGCTGATGCGCCGTGCCGGCTGGGGCGTCTGGATTGCCTATGACTTACCGGGCAGCTATGAAGAGTTGCCGCCGAACCTGCTGGACGAACTCAAGCGTGACCGTCGCTGGTGCCACGGTAACCTGATGAACTTCCGGCTGTTTCTGGTCAAGGGCATGCACCCGGTGCATCGCGCGGTATTCCTGACCGGCGTGATGTCCTATCTGTCCGCACCGCTGTGGTTCTTCTTCCTGGTGCTATCCACCGCGCTGCTGGCGGTGAACACGCTGATGGAACCGCAATACTTCCTCGAGCCACGCCAGCTGTACCCGTTGTGGCCGCAGTGGCATCCGGAAAAAGCCATCGCGCTGTTCTCCACCACCATCGTGTTGCTGTTCCTGCCCAAGCTGCTGAGCATCATCCTGATCTGGGCCAAGGGCGCGAAAGAGTTTGGTGGCAAGTTCAAAGTAACGATGTCGATGCTGCTGGAGATGTTGTTCTCCATGCTGCTGGCGCCGGTGCGGATGATTTTCCACACCCGCTTCGTGCTCGCCGCCTTCCTGGGTTGGGCCGCTACCTGGAACTCGCCCAAACGTGACGACGACTCCACGCCCTGGAGTGAAGCCGTCAAGCGCCACGGCCCGCAAACCCTGCTGGGCTTCTTCTGGGCCTTGCTGGTGATCTGGCTGAACCCGAGCTTTTTGTGGTGGTTGGTGCCGATCGTCGGTTCGCTGATGCTGTCGATCCCGGTGTCGGTGATCTCCAGCCGAGTGGGCCTTGGCTTGAAGTCCCGGGATGAAAGCCTGTTCTTGATCCCCGAGGAATACGCACCGCCACAGGAACTGCTGTCGACTGACCAGTACACTCATGAAAACCGTTGGCATGCGCTGAACGACGGTTTCATCCGTGCAGTGGTCGATCCGCAACAGAACGCCCTGGCCTTTGCGCTGGCCACCTCGCGTCACGGCCAGGCCGAGCCGATCGAATGGCTGCGGATCGAACGGGTTCGTCATGCCCTCAAGGTTGGTCCGGCGGGCCTGAACAACAGCGAGCGACTGGCGCTGCTGAGCGACCCGGTGGCCCTGTCCCGCCTGCATGAGCAGGTCTGGAGCGAGGGGCATACCGAATGGCTGGCGGCGTGGCGTGCATCGGTCAAGGCCGATCCTCACGCACCGCTACTGCCGCTTCAGCCCATGAGCGCACAGCCTCAACTGGCCTGATACGCAAAAAGCCCCGCTTCTGAAAGGAAGCGGGGCTTTTTGTTGGGGGCTGTTTGAGTATGTGAGTACTGCCCGTGGTGCGGTCAGGGTTGTGTATTGACCTTATCCAGCACTCGACTCGCCAACAAGCCACTCAACTCGATCAGTTGCTGAATGCCAAGGGCGATATGGCGCCCTGAGCCTTTCAGGTCGAATGCCAGGTCGCTGACCATTGCATCGGCTGAAGCCAGGGTTTCGCTGAGGTTGGCGAGCAGGCTTTCGGTGTCGATGCCATCCACTACCTTGAAGAGCTGGCCCGGTGGCTGTTCGTCTTCGGGGCTGGTCTGTTTGGGGTTCAGGTAGAAGTCGAGCGCGCGATCGGTGGCTTCCTGGATTTTCCTGGGGTCGGTTTCTGGTGCTGGTGGGTTGGGTGTGACCTTGTACATGGTTGACGCTCCTAGGGTAGTGGAGCCGCCAGCTATCGCTGCTAAACGAGAAGGGTGGCAGCTGTACGCGGGTTAGCAGACCGGGACCCTAGAACCCGGCAGACCCGTAGGTCTCCCACGCACAACCGCCATGACATAAATGTACAGGCACTGAAACCTGCTCACGCATGTGGGAGCGTACGTCTAGGATTGTCCGGGCTGCTAAACACGATCGCTGAACTGACAGCGCCTGCAAACGTTAGAGCCCAGGCCCCAGGCGCACAAGCCGGCGGATTCCGGCGTAGTTGTAGGCAATGGTGCAAGGCTCCGTAGCCTTGGGATGACGGATTGTGGGGCGCAGTATTTTTGTAGGTATATCCGTTATTTAGGTAACGGCTGCTGACGGTTCCGCCCTTACGGCGGGTCACTTTTGCGCTCTTCAAAAGTGACCCGCCGTAAGGGCGGAACCATAAGCCGCCGTTACCAAAGAAACGGATATTCACACAACCCTAACACCACACCGGGTCAAACCCTGAACCGCCCCACCAACGTCTGCAAATGAACCCCCAACCGCGCCAATTCAGCGCTCGAAGCGGCCGTCTCTTCACTGGACGACGCAGTTTGCTCCGACACATCGCGCACATTCAGCACGCTGCGGTTGATCTCCTCGGCCACGGCACTCTGCTGCTCGGCCGCAGCAGCGATCTGCTGGTTCATCGACTGAATGGCCGAGACCGTGCGGGTGATGTTTTCCAGGGATCCACCGGCGCGGCGGGTCAGTTCGACGCTGTTGTCGGTCAGGCTGCGGCTGTTGTCCATGATGGTCGCGACCTGCTCGGTGCCTGACTGCAGGCCGACGATCAGTTCTTCGATTTCTTCTGTGGACTTCTGGGTGCGCTGGGCCAGGCTGCGGACCTCGTCAGCCACCACCGCGAAACCACGTCCGGCTTCGCCCGCACGGGCCGCTTCGATGGCCGCGTTGAGGGCCAGCAGGTTGGTTTGCTGGGCTACGGACTTGATCACGTCCAGCACGCTGCCGATTTTGTCGCTTTCGCGCTTGAGGTCGCCCATGGCTGTGGTGGAGTTACCCACTTCGAGGGCCAGGCGTTCGATCTGGGCGATGGCTTCGCCGACCACTTTTTCACCCTCGCGTGCCTGCTGGTCAGCCGCGACGGCCGCTTCGGAAGCTTCCTCGGCATTGCGCGCCACTTCCTGCACCGTGGCGGTCATTTCGTGCATGGCGGTGGCGACCTGGTCGGTTTCCACTTTCTGGCTGTTGACCCCGGCGCTGGTCTGCTCGGTCACGGCCGAGAGTTGTTCGGCGGCGCTGGCGATTTGTGTAACGCCGTCGCTGATGCCGCCGATCAACTGCCGCAGGCCCACGGTCATGCTCTGCATGGCGCGCTGCAATTGACCGAGTTCGTCGCGGCGCTCGGAGGTGAGGTTGTGGGTCAGGTCGCCCGCAGCAATGCGCTCGGCGACTTTGAGGGTCTGGTCCAGCGGGCCGACGATCTGCCGGGTGATGACCAATGCTGCGATCACGCCGAACAACATGGCCAGCACGGCAGCCGATACCAGGACGGTCTTGGCCTGGGCGGCGTCCTGGTCGCGCACGGCGGTCTGGGACACGGTCAGGCTTTTGCTGGACTCAAGCAATACTTCGCCTTGCTCGGTCATGCGCTTGAGCGCCGCGGCGGTATCAAGCTGGGAATCGCGAAACTGACTGACCGCCGCACGGTAGGCGTTGATCGAATCGCTGGCTTGCTGCAGGTTGGCGGAGTGCTCCTCAGGCAACTGCGCCGGTAGGCGTGCGAGAAGTTTGAGGGCATCGGTAATGGCGTCAAGGGCCGGTTGCTGGGCTTCGTTCTTACCGCTGTAGGTGTAGCCGCGAACCTGATAACGCGCTTGCTGGATCGCCTTGCTCAGGGATACCACGCTGTTGAATTGGGCGACGTTCTCGCTTTGCAGCGTGGCTTTTTCAACCTCGGCGACGCGGGCCACGGCGTTGTCGGCGCTGGCGCCGAGTTTGCTGCGGGCATCTTCGCGACTGACGGTGGCGCTGGCCATCTCGGCGAAGGCGCTTTTGTACTCGGCCACAGCGGCCAGTTGTTTGTCGATCAGCGCCACGTCGGCCGGCTGCTCGATCATCTGGCGGGCTGCGGTCAGGCCGGTCTCGAGTTTGGCAAGCAGATCGTTGACTTCCTGCGGACCGTTTTCACCCCGCGTGGTGTAGTAGTCCAGGCGTGCCAGGCGCAGGTCCTTGCTCAACTCGTTCAGGCTGGAAATGTAGCCCAGCTTGTCGCCACGGCTAATGACATTGCCCAGGCCGCTCCAGCCGGTGAAAGCGATCATCAAGGTTAGAAATAGCACCAGACCGAAGCCGAAGCCGAGTTTGCGATTGACGCTTACGTTTCCCAGACTCTGGGTAAGCATTCGGAACATGCTGATTTCTCCCTTGCTGCACTGAATTGGTTTTATGGGAGCTGTATCGGCGGGGCGGGAGGGATCTGTAGAAATGAACTGAGAATCCTGGCGCTCGCCACAAAAAACGTGCAAGCGGCAGGGGGTCAGAACAACCGTGCGAGCAGCGCGGTAACGGCGGTTTCGACGCGCAGGATGCGTTCGCCCAGTTGTACCGGTTGCAGTCCGGCCTTGGCCAGCAGGTCGATTTCGTAAGGAATCCAGCCGCCTTCGGGGCCGATGGCCAGGGTCACGGGTTCGTCCAGCGCGCGAGGGCAGGGGGGGTAGTTCCCCGGATGGCCGACCAGACCGCAGGTGCCGTTCGCCATGGCCGGCAGGCGGTCTTCAACGAAGGGCTTGAAGCGCTTTTCGATGATGATCTCTGGCAGCACGCTGTCGCGCGCCTGCTCCAGGCCAAGGATCAGTTGTTCGCGAATGGCCTCGGGCTCCAGGAACGGGGTCTGCCAGAAGCTCTTTTCCACGCGGTAACTGTTGACCAGTACCACGCGCGGCACGCCCATGCTGGCGATGGTCTGGAACACTCGCCGGAGCATTTTCGGTCGAGGCAGGGCCAGCACCAGTGTCAGTGGCAGTTTGACCGGCGCAGGTTGGTCGAGTGTCACTTGCAGTTCGGCTTCATGGGCTTCCAGGCGCAGCACCTGGGCCGTGCCCATCAACCCGCCGATACGCCCGACCCGCAGGCTGTCACCGACGGCGCTACGGTGCACTTGCTGCATGTGGGTCAAGCGGCGATCGCTCAGCACGACGCGGTCAGGCCCGATGAAGTCGGCCTCTTCAAGCAGCAGCAGGTTCACGCTTGGGTCGCTGGCGGCTGGTCGTTATGGTCGTCGACCGGCTGATCGTCTGCTTCTTCCCGGCGCTTGCGCACCAGACCGCCGAACAGGATGCCGATCTCGAACAGCAGCCACATCGGCACGGCCAGCAGGGTCTGGGAGAAGATGTCTGGCGGGGTCAGGATCATGCCGACCACGAAGCAGCCGATGATCACGTACGGACGGATTTTCTTCAGGTACGCAACGTCGACCACGCCGATCCACACCAGCAGTACCACGGCTACCGGGATTTCGAACGCCACGCCGAAGGCGAAGAACAGCGTCATGACGAAATCCAGGTAGCTGGTGATGTCGGTCATCATTTCCACGCCCGCGGGAGTGGCGGCGGCAAAGAACTTGAAGATCAACGGGAATACGAAGAAGTAGGCGAAGGCCATGCCGGTGTAGAACAGCAGAATGCTGGACACCAGCAGCGGCACGGCAACGCGTTTTTCATGCTTGTACAGGCCTGGCGCGATGAAGCCCCAGATCTGGTGCAGGATCACCGGGATCGCCAGGAACAACGAGACCATCATCGTCAGCTTGAGCGGCGTCAGGAACGGTGACGACACGTCGGTGGCGATCATCGTCGCGCCTTCCGGCAGGTACTGGCGCAGCGGTGTGGAAACGAAGGTGTAGATCTGTTGGGTGAAGGCAAACAGCCCGGCGAAGATGACGAAAATCGCCGCCACGCAACGCAACAGGCGGGTGCGCAACTCGGTGAGGTGCGATACCAGCGGCATCGGCTGGTCGTTTTCAGGAATATCGCTCATGGGGCTCGCGGCGGCAAAGTAGGGTCGTTAGGAACGGCTGGTGCCGCCACTGTCGGGGCGGGCTCCACGGCGTTCGCGGGCGCGGCTGCTACAGGCGGCGTGTCATCCACCGGCGCCTGGGGGGCAATCGTCGGCTCGACCGCCGGCTGAACCGGTGTCGGCTCCTGCTGGGTCGGGGTGAAGATTTTCCGCGCTTCCTGCTCCAGAGACAGAATGTGTTCGTTGTGCAGTTGCCGACGAATGTCGTCGGCCCCGATTTCACGTTCAACTTCCTGTTTGATCGCATTGAAGCTGCGCTTGAGCCGCCCGATCCATAGACCTGCGGTGCGCGCAGCGCCCGGCAGCCGCTCGGGGCCCAGTACCAGCAGGGCGACGAGGCCGACGAGCAGCAGTTCAGTGAAGCTGATCCCAAACATTAGTCAGTGCTCACGAGTCTTTGCGGGCCGGCTCTTCGACTTTCTGTGCCTGCACATCGATGGTGTGCGGGGCATTCACAGGTTGAGTGGCCTGTGGGTGTACCGGTTGGCTCGGCTGCGCTGGTTGAGCGGGCGTCGCTGCCGGGTCGGCCGGTTTTTCGTCGTCGTTCATGGCCTTGCGAAAGCCCTTGATCGACTCGCCAACGTCAGTGCCCAGGTTCTTGAGTTTCTTGGTGCCGAACACCAGTACCACGACCACCAGAATGACGACCCAGTGTTTCCAGTCAAAAATACCCATGTGGCTATTCCTCTCGTAAGTTGATCAGGCGGACGGACGCGAGGCTTTCTCGACGTGCCCGGACAGACCGAAACGACGGTCCAGTTCATCCAGTACAGTCTGCGGGTGCTGCCCCAGTTGGGCAAGCATGACCAGGCTATGGAACCACAGGTCGGCGGTCTCGTAGATCACGTCACTGCAGTCGCCGCTGATGGCGGCGTCCTTGGCGGCGATGATGGTCTCGACCGACTCTTCACCGACCTTTTCCAGAATCTTGTTCAAACCCTTGTGGTACAGACTGGCGACATAGGAACTGTCGGCCGCTGCGCCTTTGCGCTCTTCCAGCACCTGGGCCAGGCGGGTCAGGGTGTCACTCATGGGTATGTCCTGAATAAATGGCGTGCGGGTCCTTGAGCACCGGGTCGACGGTTTTCCAGTCGCCGTTCTCGAAGACGCGATAGAAGCAGCTTTGACGGCCGGTGTGGCAGGCGATCTCGCCGACCTGCTCGACCATCAGGATGATGACGTCGCCGTCGCAGTCCAGGCGCATTTCGTGCAGGTGTTGCACGTGCCCGGACTCCTCGCCCTTGCGCCACAGCTTGCCACGCGAACGTGACCAATAGATGGCGCGGTTCTCAGCGGCGGTCAGGGCCAGCGCTTCACGGTTCATCCAGGCCATCATCAGCACGCGCCCGGTCTTGTGATCCTGGGCGATGGCCGGTACCAGGCCGTCAACGTCCCATTTGATCTCGTCCTGCCAGTTTTTCATCTTGGGTCCTGGGGCAGCGGCAAGCTTTGAGCTTCAAGCTGCAAGTAAAAGCAATACTGTGTTGTGTTGCGTTGATAGGTTCAACCCATGAACTTGCGGCTTGCAGCTTATCGCTTGCAGCTGATTCCTGCTATCGACGAACGACCAGATACAAACCAACGATGACCATGATGCCGGCGGGCCAGTGGCCCAGCTGACTCAACGGACCCCCGCTCGCCAGTACTGCACCGCCACCCAGGTGAGCGGCGCCGAGCAGGCGCATGAACCAGTCGTCCCCGCGCTCTTTCCACGGCGGCGCGGGATCGTGGGCGTGGGGTTGGGACATGCGTTCGAGCAGGTCGCGGGTCATGTTGGCCAGGTGCGGGAGCTGCTCGAACTGGCTCTGCACGTTGCCCAGCAAGGTTTTGGGGCTCACGCGCTCACGCATCCAGCGTTCGAGGAACGGCTGGGCGGTGTTCCACAGGTCCAGGTCCGGGTATAGCTGGCGACCAAGGCCTTCGATGTTCAGCAAGGTTTTCTGCAACAGTACCAACTGCGGCTGAACCTCCATGTTGAAGCGACGCGCGGTCTGGAACAGGCGCATCAGCACCTGGCCGAATGAAATATCTTTTAACGGTTTTTCGAAGATCGGTTCGCATACCGTGCGGATCGCCGCTTCGAATTCGTTGAGTTTGGTCTCGGCCGGCACCCAGCCGGAGTCGATGTGCAGTTGCGCGACGCGGCGGTAGTCGCGCTTGAAGAAGGCGAACAGGTTGCGGGCCAGATAGTCCTGGTCTTCGGGAGTCAGGCTGCCGACGATGCCGCAGTCGATGGCAATGTACTGCGGGCTCCACGGTTGCACCGTGCTGACGAAGATGTTGCCCGGGTGCATGTCGGCGTGGAAGAAGCTGTCGCGGAACACTTGGGTGAAGAAAATCTCCACGCCGCGTTCGGCCAGCAGTTTCATGTCGGTGCGCTGGTCGGCCAGGGTTTCCAGGTCGGTCACCTGGATGCCGTAGATACGCTCCATCACCAACACTTTCGGACGGCACCAGTCCCAATAGACTTGCGGCACGTAGAGCAGCGGCGAGCCTTCGAAGTTACGCCGCAGTTGGCTGGCGTTGGCGGCTTCGCGCAGCAGATCGAGTTCGTCGTAAATGGTTTTTTCGTAATCCAGGACCACGTCAACCGGGTGCAACAGGCGCGCATCGGCCGACAGCCGCTCGGCGGCCCGTGCGAGAATGAACAGCCACGCCAGGTCCTGGGCAATGATCGGCTTGAGACCCGGGCGGATAACCTTCACCACCACTTCTTCGCCGCTCTTGAGCTGCGCAGCGTGAACCTGGGCCACGGAGGCCGAGGCCAACGGCTCGACGTCGAAACGGCTGAACACTTCGCTGATCTTCTTGCCCAGTTGCTCTTCGATCAGGGCCACCGACACCTTTGAATCGAACGGCGGCACGCGGTCTTGAAGCATCATCAATTCATCGGCGATGTCTTCGGGCAACAGGTCGCGACGAGTCGAGAGGATCTGCCCGAACTTGATGAAGATCGGTCCCAGGTCCTGCAAGGCCAGGCGCAGGCGTGCGCCACGACTCAGGTCCAGCGTTCGCCGGGGAAACCAGCGCCACGGCAGCACGAAGCGCAGCGCCAGCAAAAACCAGGGCAGCGGCAGGGCGAACAGCAGGTCATCGAGGCGATAGCGGATCACGACGCGCTGGATGCGCAACAAACGGCGGACGGCAAGCAGCTTCATGCGTTATCGCTTGGTTTCAAGGGAGCGGGAAAGGCGCTCGAAACGCGCCTCGAGACGTTCCAGGTCAAGTTTGATCTGGTCCAGTTCATTAAAGCGGGCGTCGGCTTCGCGTTGGCCTACGAGAGTACGCGATTCCTCGGCCAGGTATTCACTCAGATTCTGCCCCAGGCTGGCGAAGCCTTGGCGATACCAGCGAGTGCGGCTGCGCAGATGGCCACTGAGTAGCTGAGTGGCCACCGGCCCGAGCCAGCGGGATACTTCATATTCCCAGTCCAGCTCCAGGTCCTGGAGAATCGCCGCCAGCTCCAGCAGCACGCCGCTGTCGCCGTCCAGCTCCACCTCAGGGCCATGCAGCACGGCGGTCTTGTCCTTGCTCAGGGCCAGGTTCACCAGGCTCGATGCCGGGGCGCGCAGGGTGCAGTGGGCCTCGGCTTCCCAGTGTGCGGCGAGCAGCAGGCCTTCGTCGCTGGGCAGGATGAACAGTCGCAATGCGGGGCTGCGGCAATCCACCGCAATCACCTTGCCGCTCAAGTGCGCCAGGCGCGCCAGCGCCGTACTGTCCAGGCGCAGGACGCGATTGACGCCGAGTTCGACGCTGGCGAGCAGGCCGGTGAGCAGCATCAGGGCTTGATACCGCGGTGCAGGGCCACGATGCCCGAGGTCATGTTGTGGTAGGTCACGCGGTCGAAACCGGCCTCGACCATCATCGACTTCAGGGTTTCCTGATCCGGGTGCATGCGGATCGATTCGGCCAGGTAGCGATAGCTTTCCGAGTCGTTGGTGATCAGCTTGCCCATCAGTGGCATGAAGGCGAACGAGTAGGCGTCGACATCAGCGCGTTGGTCGGCTTGGAGAATTCCAGTACCAGCAGACGGCCGCCGGGTTTGAGGACTCGTAGCATCGAGCGCAGGGCGTCTTCCTTGTGGGTGACGTTGCGCAGGCCGAAGGCGATGGTGACGCAATCGAAATGGTTGTCAGGGAAGGGCAGCTTCTCGGCGTCGGCCTGGACGAACTCGACATTGCCGGCCACACCCAGGTCCAGCAGGCGGTCACGACCGACCTTGAGCATGGACTCGTTGATGTCGGCGAGCACCACCTGACCGGTCGGCCCGACAATGTGAGAAAACTTCTTCGTCAGGTCGCCGGTGCCGCCGGCGATGTCCAGCACCCGATTGCCGCTGCGCACACCCGACAGTTCGATCGCGAAACGCTTCCACAGACGGTGCATGCCACCCGAGAGCAGATCGTTCATCAAGTCATACTTGGCGGCTACCGAGTGGAAAACCTCAGCGACTTTTTCCGCCTTCTGGCTTTCCGGCACGTTCTTGAAGCCGAAGTGAGTGGTGGGTTCGGCATCGCTGCCTTTGCGCTGATCAGTCATATCGCTGTCACCAAAAAAGAATGCGGGACATTCTAATCCCGGTGGAGGGCTTTGTCTTGGCAAGCCTGAAGGTAAGATGAGCGACCGCCGGGACGTTTTGACGCAGCCAGGGTCAGAAACGTGCAGGCAAGTCCCGATAAAACAGGAGTCATCAGATGGCCCGTATAACAGTTGAGCGTGCCCACGGCCTGGGCAAGGAAGCGGCCCGCGCGAAAGCCGACCAGTTGGCGCAGAAACTGTCCGACAGCTATGGCCTGGAGCCGCAGTGGTCGGGCGACACGCTGAAGCTCAAGCGCTCCGGGGTCAAAGGCGAGGTGCATGTGGGCGAGGACTCGATCCGCGTCGATGTCGAACTGGGCATGTTGATGTCGGCCATGAGCGGCACGATCAAGACGGAAATTGAAAAGGCGTTGGATAAAGCATTGGCTTGATTGAAGAGATGACTCAAGTTCATCACTCATTCACCTGTGGGAGCGAGCCTGCTCGCGATAGCGGCGTGTCATTCAACATCAATGTTGCCGGTCTATCGCCATCGCGAGCAGGCTCGCTCCCACAGGGGAAGTCATCACCTCGGATTCTGTGGCAGTAGTTAGGGTGCCGTTTCTAATTATTGTCACTACTTTGTGCTTGAGCCCGACCGTGTACGGGCAGTTCCTCAAACCTGTTATCGAGTGAGGTGCACCATGGCCAAAGTTATTTTGAAGAAAAAAACCGACGTTGAATCTTCCACGCTCAGCGACGTGAAAACGTACGCGCGCAAGATCTGGCTGGCGGGCCTGGGCGCCTACACCAAGGTCGGCCAGGAAGGCAGCGAGTACTTCCAGGAGTTGGTAAAAGCCGGTGAAGTTATTGAAACCAAAGGCAAAAAGAACATTGCCGGAAAACTCGAAGCGGCTAACAGCGAACTGATTGAAGCCAAGACTGACGTCAACACGTTCAAGGCCCGGGTTGAAGTACAACTCGATAAAGTCGAGAAGGTATTCGACGCCCGTGTTGCAAGTGCCTTGAATCGTATCGGCATTCCGTCTAAACATGACGTTGAGACACTCTCTGCTAAGCTCGATGAGCTGACGGCATTGCTTGAACGTGTCGCGCGTAAACATTAAGGAGAACGGGATGGCTGGCAAAAAAATCACCGAAAAAGAAGGCAGCTCGTGGGCCGGGAAGATTGAAAAATACTCCCGCAAAATCTGGCTTGCTGGTTTAGGCGTGTACTCGAAGATTGACACTGACGGCAGCAAACTCTTCGAGTCCCTGGTTAAGGACGGCGAGAAGGCCGAAAAACTCACCAAGACGGCGGTCGGCAAACAAGTCGATGCCACCAAGGACTCCGTCGAGTCCGCCAAGTCGCGAATCGGCGGTGTGAAGGATCGCGCACTGGGCAAGTGGGACGAACTGGAAGGGGCTTTCGACAAGCGCCTGAACAGCGCGATCTCTCGGCTGGGCGTGCCGAGCCGCAATGAAGTCAAGGCGCTGCACAGCAAGGTCGACACCCTGACCAAGCAGATCGAAAAACTCACCGGCGCCAAGGTCGCGCCAGTGGCGGCCAAGACTGCGGCAGCCAAACCTGCCACCAAGACGGCAGCCAAGCCATTGGTCAAGGCCGCGGCGAAAGCCGTCGCTAAGCCTGCGGCAAAAGCAGCGGCCAAGCCGGCGGCGAAAACCGCAGCCGCCAAACCTGCCGCCAAGGCAGCGGCCAAGCCGGTAGCAGCCAAACCCGCGACCAAAGCAGCGGCCAAGCCGGCTGCCAAAACCGCGGCCGCCAAACCTGCTGCCAAGCCTGCGGCAAAAGCGGCGGCCAAACCCGCTGCGGCGAAAAAGCCTGCGGTGAAAAAACCGGCCGCGCCAAAAGCTGCCGCACCGAAGGCGCCGACTGCTGCCGCCAAACCGGCCGCCCCGACGAGCCCCGCGAACTCCGCTTCGGCTCCGACTCCGGCGGTTACCCCGACCGCTGCGCCGGCTCCATCGACGCCTACCACCCAGTCCTGATATCCAGGGCAAACAAAAACGCCCGGCCTGTGAAGGTCGGGTTTTTTTATGCGTATGCATTTGAATGCACCGCAGAAGCGGGCTTGCTCCCAGAGGGGGCTGGTGGTGATGCAAGTATTGAAATCACCCAGAAAACAATGTGGGAGCGAGCCTGCTCGCGATAGCGGTGTGTCAGCCACATTGATGTTGGATGTGCGTCCGCCATCGCGAGCAGGCTCGCTCCCACAAGTGATCTTCCTCTGCTGGTCGTTAGTCGTGCTCTTCCAGGTACCGCAACGCCAGTTGCTCGGTGGCAACCTTTGCCGCCGGCGGCAGATGCGGCGCTACCAGCATCATGACCTGATAGACCACCAGTCGAACTTCACCCTCGCGGTCGAGGATTCGCTGATAGTCCAGCGAGAACAGTAAGGTCATGGTGATCTGTTCCACCAGTTGCCCCAATGCCTGGGTGTCGCTGACCAGCATCCCCTGGGCCTTGAGTTGCGCCAGCAGCGAGGCCAGGGTGCGTTTCAGGGCGTTGAGCAACTGGCGGATGCCCTTGGCCAGTTTTGGCAGGCGTCCGGCCAGGTTCGACAGGTCCTGGAACAGAAACCGGTATTGAGCCAGCCGTTCGACGATCAGGTGCAGGAACAGCCAATAATCTTCCGGCGCCAGTTGTACATCTGCCGGTGGGTCCAGCAGCGGTGCCAGTTCGCCCTGGAAGCGCTCGAACAACCCGAGGATCAGGGGCTCCTTGCCATGAAAGTGGTAATAGAGATTGCCTGGGCTGATGCCTATTTCGTTGGCGACTTCCATGGTGGAAACGTTCGGTTCGCCCTTCTCATTGAACAACTGCAGGGCGCATTCAAGAATGCGGTCGCGGGTTTTCATCCGGTCTTCTTAGTGATGGAAATCGTGCCACGGCCCAGTGTCTGGCCGTGGAGTGAGCCCTTAGCGCACGCGCACATAGGTTCCCGGCGCCGCTTCCAGGGGCGGGTAGTTCGCGTTGCCCAGGGTCATCTGTGTTTCGCGTTGGGCGCCGGAGCGTTCCTGGACCCAACTCAGCCACTGGGTCCACCAACTGCCCTCGATGTGCTTGGCGTCGTAATACCAGGCTCGCGGGTCGCTGCTCAGTTTCGGGTTTTCGACGTAGTTGGCCTTGGGGTTGCCCGGCGGGTTGAGAATGCTTTGGACGTGACCGCTGTTGGACAGCACGAAGCGCCGCTCGCCACCGAGCAACAGCGTTGAGCGATAGACCGCGTCCCATGGCGTGATGTGGTCATTGATGCCCGCCACGCTGAAGCTGTCCACCGTCACTTTTTGCAGGTCGATCGGTGTGCCGCACACTTCCAGGCCGCCGGGGTGGGTCAAGGGATTGTGCTTGAAGAAGTCCAGTAGGTCGCCATGGTAGGCCGCCGGCAGTCGGGTGCAGTCGTTGTTCCAGTAGAGGATGTCGAACGCCGGCGGCTCCTTGCCCAGGAGGTAGTTGTTGATGAAATAAGTCCAGATCAGGTCATTGGGACGCATCCAGGCAAACACCCGGGCCATGTCGCGGCCATCGAGGATGCCTTTCTGATAGGAGCGGCGCTTGGCGGCTTCCAGGGTCTGCTCGTCAATGAACAGTGTGGCCGGGCTCTCCATCTGGCTGTCCAGCAGGCTCACCAGGTAAGTGGCGCTGGCGACCCGGCGCAGTTGGCGCTTGGCTTGCAGATGGCCTTGCAGGGCAGCGATGGTCATGCCGCCCGCGCAGGCGCCCATCAGGTTGACCTCACGGGCGCCGGTGATCGCCCGGCAGACATTCATGGCTTCTTCCGTCGCCTCGACATAGCTGGACAGGCCCCATTCGCGATGACGTACATCGGGGTTGCGCCAACTGATGATGAACACCTGCAAACCGTTTTTCAGGGCGTACTGGACGAAGCTGTTGGAAGGGCTCAGGTCGAAGATGTAGAACTTGTTGATCTGCGGCGGCACGATCAGCAACGGCTTGGCGTATTGCTTTTCGCTCATGGACTTGTACTGGATCAGCTCGAGCATTTCGTTGCGAAACACCACCGCCCCCGGTGTAGTCGCCAGGGTCTTGCCGACTTCGAAGGCATGAGGTGTGACTTGCCGCGGCAGCCCGTCATTGTGCAGCAGGTCGTCCACCAAGTGGCTGATGCCACGAATCAGGCTGGTACCGCCGGAATTGAACAGCTCCTTGACCGCCAGCGGGTTGAGCAAGGTATTGGAAGGCGATACGGCATCGTTGAGCAGGGCGAAAGCGAAGTGAGCCCGGGCACGGTCATCGGGGCTCATGTCGCATTCGTCGATCCAGCTCTTCATCTGTTTCTGCCAGCTCAGGTAGGCCTGCAGGCTGCGACGGTAGAACGGATTGAGCTCCCAGGTGGGATCGGCGAAACGCTTGTCGTTGGGGTTGGTGGGGTGCAGGGTTTCCCCTAGCAGCACGCGGCCCAACTGGCTGCCCAACTTCAACGCATGCCGGGCGCTGTGCACTGGGTTGCGCAAGCCGTGTACGGCAACACTGCGCAGGGTGGAAAGCAGGTCCCGGCCCCGCAGGCCGGTGACCGCACTTTGTGCGTTGATGAAGTTGGCAGGGGCGGGCATGGAACCCTTCGCCGGTTTGTCGCGCATGAGTCAACTCCTTCGTCATCAGGCTAAAAACAAACACACCGAACCAGACAACATAGTCGCTGTTCCGGGTAGTTGCGCGATCCGGCGTCCTGCCAGGCGCTTTTGGGCGGTGTCAGCCGCCACCCAGCGGCGCGGGATGCGGGTGCATGACCGCGCGCTGACGTTCTTCCTCCAGAAACTTCATGATGATCGGCGCCACAGCCTCGGCCCGGGTAATCAGGAACAGATGGCCGTCGTCGATGATGTGCAGCTGGGCGTTGGGGATGCGCCAGGCCAGCATGCGCATGTTGATCAACGGGATCAGTGGATCGTCGTCGCCGGCCAGCACCAGGGTCGGCTGGTGGATCTTGTGCAGCCAGTGGATGCTGGTCCAGCCCAGGCCGGCGAACAGTTGCCAGTAATAACCCAGCTTGCCGGCCGAACGCACCTTGGCCGCATGACTGGCCGCCAGGCTGGGGTCGCGGCGGAACGAGCCGCCGTAGATCAGTGGGGCGATACGCATAACGTGGGACGGTTGCACGTAGCGCCGGGGGCTGGCCATCATCCACAGCACTTTCGGTTTGCCCGGCACCATCACTGCGCCAGCGGCGGTGGCCGCCAGCACCAGCTTTTTGCAGCGCTCAGGGTAGTCATGGGCAAATTGCTGGGCCAGGGCGCCGCCCCAGGACACGCCGATCACGTTGACCTGTCCGTAATCGAGGTAATCGAGCATCCGCGCGGTGAGTTTTGCCAGGCCGGGAAAGCGATACGGCCGGCTGGGCGTCGACGAGCCGCCGACGCCGGGAACGTCAAAGGCGATGACTTCCAGGTCCGGGTCCAGGGCCTGGATGAACGGGAACACCAGCTCAAGGTTGGCGCCGATGCCGTTGAAAATCAGCAGGGGCGTCAAATGAGGCTTGCCGGGGCGTACCGCGGTGCGCAAGGTCTGGCCATCCAGATCGACGGTACGGAAGATGTACGGTTGCGGCATGCTTCAAGCCCTGTGGGTTGGGTCGCTGTCTTTCATTTTTCCCCCGATCCCTGTGGGAGCGAGCCTGCTCGCGATAAGGCCGTTGCATTCAACATCACTGTTGCCTGACGCACCGCTATCGCGAGCGGGCTCGCTCCCACATTGGATCTGCTGTGAACGCAAGTTTGCGTTCACCAGCGGCGTGGGCCTTGCATTAATGTCGGCTGTTGACATGCTTTCGTGAGTAACCTCACGGCCGCAACAGACGAATTGCACCAGTTACCGCTCATGCACATACGTGCCCGGCGCTGCTTCTCCCGCCGGATAAGTCTTGTTGCCCAGCACCGTGGGTGCCTTTTTCAGTTTGCCCGAGCGTTCTGCCTGCCAGGCCTGCCAATGCAGCCACCAGGAGTCGGTGTGCTTGGTGGAGTTCTCCTGCCAGTCCTCGGCCTTGGCCGGCATGTCCTCGCTGGTCATGTAGCGCGACTTGGGGTTACCTGGTGGGTTGAGGATGCTTTGGATGTGACCGCTGCTCGACAGCACGAATTCCACCTTGCCGCCAAACAGCTGTGCGGATTTGTAGCAGGACTTCCAAGGGGTGATGTGGTCGTTGGTGCCGGCCAGGGAGAAGATGTCGGCGGTGACCTGCTTGAGGTCGATCGGTGTGCCGCACACTTCCAGTGCATTGGGCCGGATCAGCGGGTTGTTCTTGAACATCTCGATGAGGTCGCCATGGAACGCCGCCGGCAGCCGGGTGGTGTCGTTGTTCCAGAACAGAATGTCGAACACCGGTGGCTCGTTGCCCAGCAGATAGTTGTTGACCCAGTAGTTCCAGATCAGATCGTTGGGACGCATCCAGGCGAAGACCTTGGCCATGTCGCGACCTTCAAGCACGCCGGCTTGATAGGAGTGACGTTTGGCCGCCTCCAGGGTCTGCTCGTCGACGAACAGCGCCACGTCGGTGTCCAGGGTGGTGTCGAGCACGCTCACCAGCAGGGTCAGGGCGTTGACCTTCTTCTCGCCCAGGGCGGCGTAATGCCCCAGCAGCGCGGTGCAAGTGATGCCGCCCGAGCAGGCTCCGAGCATGTTCACATCCTTGCTGCCGGTGATGGCCGTGACCACGTCCACCGCTTCCTTGAGCGCCTCGATGTAGGTCGACAGGCCCCACTCGCGCTGCTCCTTGGTGGGGTTGCGCCAGCTGACAATGAACGTCTGCACATTGCTGCGCAGGCAGAAGCGCGCCAGGCTCTTGTCCGGGCTCAGGTCGAAGACGTAGAACTTGTTGATCTGCGGCGGCACCACCAGCAGTGGGCGCTCGTGGACCTGTTCGGTGATGGGTCGGTACTGGATCAACTCCAGCACGTCGTTGCGAAACACCACGGCGCCTTCCGTCACGCCCAGGCTCTTGCCGACTTCGAATGCGCCCATGTCGACCTGGCTCGGCATCCCGCCGTTGTGCACCAGGTCCTTGGCCAGGTGCGAAAGGCCGTCCAGCAGGCTCTTGCCGCCGGTTTCGAAAAAGCGTTTGACCGCCGCCGGGTTGGCTGCCGAATTGGTCGGGGCCATAGCCTCGGTCATCAGGTTGATTACGAAGTGCCCGCGGCTGATGTCCTGGGGCGAAAGGCTGCTCTCGTCGATCCAGGCGTGCAGCTCCTTGCGCCACGCCAGGTAGGTTTGCAGATAGCGTTTGTAGAGCGGGTTCTGGCTCCAGGCCGGGTCGTTGAAGCGACGGTCATCGCCCGCAGGTTGCAGCTCGGATCTGCCGAACAGGACGTTCTTGAGTTCGACGCCGAAATGGGCGACGTGCTTGACGCTGTGCAGCGGTTGTTTGATGGCCTGGGTCAGCACCATTCGGGCAGAGGCCAGCAGATCTTTTCTGCGCAAGCCGACGACAGGATTCAACCCCAGGGTATTTTCCGAGGCTTGGTACTTCAGGTCATCGTTGTTCTTGTGGCTCATCTACGACGCTCCATTGTCCTTCAGACGAGTACCTGGGCCATGCCAGAAAGCCCACAGCCAATGCCAGGTACGCTGCTCGGGTGACCGTTAATTCCGCATCGAGGCAATGAGGAAACGTGTGCAAGGAATTCGCCGATTCCTTTGCAGGGAACTTGCCAGCTCCATTGGTTACCCGAGTTTAATTTTTTTCGCAAGCAGGCCAGTCATTGACGTTGCCGCGGGGGCATTCAAGCAGATGAGTCTAGAAAATTCGCCCTAAAGCGCCAGCCCTTGAGTTAGAGCATCAGCTTTACGACCGACTCGTTCGGGTCGCGGGTTTTTCCGGCCGCCTTGAGTTCGGCAAGATAATCGTTCCACAGGTCCTCCTGGCGTACCGCCAACTGGTACAGGTAGTCCCAGGTGAACAGTCCGCTGTCGTGACCGTCGTCGAAGGTCAATTTCAGTGCGTACTGGCCGGCCGGTTCGACCTTGGTCAGGCCGACGCCGATTTTTCCGTATTGCAGGATCGGTTTGCCGTGGCCCTGGACCTCGGCGGAAGGCGAGTGCACCCGCAGGAATTCGGCGGGCAGGTGATACTCCTCGTCCGGCGCGTATTTGAGCGTCAGGGTCTTGGAGGCTTTGTGCAGGTTGATGGCGCTGGGGAGTTTGGTCATGGAGGCAGCTTACAAGTTACAAGCTGCAAGCTACAAGCTGGAGGTGACCAGCTTGAGGCTTGCAGCTTGTGGCTTGTGGCTTAGAGAATATACCGCGACAGGTCTTCGTTCTCTGCCAGTTCACCCAGGTGGCTGTTGACGTACTCGGCATCGATGAGGATCGGCGCTTCGTTATGGGCGCTGGCCAGGTCGCCGGCACTGAACGAGACTTCCTCGAGCAGGCGTTCGAGCAGGGTGTGCAGGCGCCGGGCACCGATGTTCTCGGTCTTCTCGTTGACCTGCCAGGCGATCTGCGCCAGGCGCTTGATGCCTTCCGGCGCGAACTCGATGTTCAGGCCTTCGGTCTTGAGCAGGGCGCAATACTGTTCGGTCAGGGACGCGTGGGGTTCGCTCAGGATGCGTTCGAAGTCTTCCGGCGTCAGGGCCTTGAGCTCGACGCGGATCGGCAGGCGACCTTGCAGCTCGGGCACCAGGTCGCTGGGCTTGCTCAGGTGGAACGCACCGGAGGCGATGAACAGGATGTGGTCGGTCTTGACCATGCCCAGCTTGGTGTTGACCGTGCAGCCTTCGATCAGCGGCAGCAGGTCGCGTTGCACGCCTTCGCGGGACACGTCGGCGCCGCCGACATTGCCGCGCTTGGCGACCTTGTCGATTTCGTCGATGAACACAATGCCGTGCTGCTCGACGGCCTCCAGGGCCTTGGCCTTCAACTCTTCTTCGTTGACCAGGCGGCTGGCTTCTTCATCGCGAACCAGTTTCAGCGCTTCCTTGACCTTGAGCTTGCGGTTCTTGCGCTTGCCCTTGCCCATGTTGGCGAACAGGCTTTGCAATTGATTGGTCATTTCCTCCATGCCGGGCGGCGCGGAGATGTCGACGCCGGCCATTTCGGCCACTTCGATCTCGATTTCCTTGTCGTCGAGCTGGCCTTCGCGCAGGCGCTTGCGGAACAGCTGGCGGGTGTTGGAGTCCTGGGTCGCAGCGGATTCGGCGTTGAAGCCCATGCGCGCTGGCGGCAGCAGCGCGTCGAGGATGCGCTCTTCGGCGGCATCTTCGGCGCGGTGACGGACCTTGGTGATTTCCTGTTCGCGCAGCAACTTGATGGCGGCATCGGCCAGGTCGCGGATGATCGACTCGACGTCGCGACCGACATAACCGACTTCGGTGAACTTGGTGGCTTCGACCTTGATGAACGGCGCGTTGGCCAGTTTGGCCAGGCGACGGGCGATTTCGGTTTTACCGACACCGGTCGGGCCGATCATCAGGATGTTCTTGGGGGTCACTTCGACGCGCAGCTCTTCAGGCAGCTGCATCCGACGCCAGCGGTTACGCAGGGCGATGGCGACGGCGCGCTTGGCATCGTCCTGGCCGATGATGTGGCGGTTGAGTTCGTGGACGATTTCGCGGGGAGTCATGGACATAGTATTTGGCGGTCCTCAAGCAGGAATGAGCCGTGGCACAGGGCCAGGCTTATTCCGCGAGATCCTGCTCCTCAATGGTCTGGGTGTGGTTGGTGAAGACGCAGATGTCGCCGGCGATGCCCAAGGCAGTCTCGACGATTTCGCGGGCCGACAGATCGGTCTTTTTCAACAGGGCGCTGGCAGCGGCCTGGGCGTAGGCGCCGCCGGAACCCATGGCGATCAGGCCATCCTCGGGTTCAACGACGTCACCGTTACCGGTAATGATCAGCGAGGCGTCCTTGTTGGCGACCGCGAGCATGGCTTCGAGGCGGCTCAGGGAGCGGTCGGTACGCCATTCCTTGGCCAGTTCCACGGCGGCACGCACCAAGTGGCCCTGATGTTTCTCAAGCTGGCCTTCGAAACGCTCGAACAGGGTGAAAGCATCGGCGGTGGCCCCGGCGAAGCCGGCGATGACCTGGCCGTGGTACAGGCGGCGGACTTTCTTCGCATTGCCTTTCATCACGGTGTTGCCTAGTGAAACCTGGCCGTCGCCGCCCATGACGACTTTGCCATGACGGCGGACTGAAACGATGGTGGTCAAGGGAAGAGTCTCCACGCAGCGGGGCGAAAATGCCCGGATGGAACTCATATGGGGGTGGCGTGGGTTTTTTCAACTGTGGGGTGGGAGAGGGGACGAGTGGCGTCCTGGGGGGCAATCAAGTTTGTGGCAAAGGCATTCACTGTGGCGAGGGAGCTTGCTCCCGCTGGAGCGCGCAGCGGTCCCAAGCTTTTGGGGCTGCTACGCAGCCCAGCGGTAGCAAGCTCCCTCGCCACAAAAGCCCCGCCGCACCGGGTGTTTTCAGCAGAAGTCAGCGGCTCTGGCGCTGTTGTAACAACAGGTTGCTGAAACCGCTGCCGGCCAATTGTTTCTGGGCTTTTGTCAGTTCTTCGCGGTTGCTGAACGGACCGACCAGCACCCGATACCAGGTTTCTTCCTTCACCGTGCCGGACTCCACCGCCACGGACTGGCCCAGCAGAATGATCTGCGCGCGTACCTTGTCGGCGTCGGCTTCCTTGCGGAACGAGCCGGCCTGCAGGAAGAACTTCGTCACCGGAGCGGCTTTCTGCACGGGCGGAGCCGGCGGCGGCGTGATGCCGGCCAGGGCTGCCTGAGCGCGAGCGGTGTCGATCTTCGCCGCTTCGGCCGGAGTTACCGGCGTGGTGGGCACCTGTGGCGTCGGCAGGGTTTTCTCCGGCACGGCATCGGGCGGCACGATGACTTCCGATTCCGGCAGCAGGGTGTAGAAGTCGTACTTGGGCTTGACCGGTTGCGTCGGGCTCGGCGGGGTCTTGTTGGCCTCGGCGATGCGCGTGGCTTTCTGTTGCTCTTGGCGCACGCGCTTGACGTCATCGCCCTGGCCCGGCTCCAGTTTCATCAGAAATACAATGAAAGCGCCGACGGTCAGGCCGATAGCCATCCACAACCAGCCGGGAATCGGCTGTTTGGCTGGGGGTTGGTAACGACTGGCGCCGCGTTTGGGTGCAGGTTTTTTCTTGGCGGCCAACTTACATGCGCTCCAGCGTTTCCAGGCCCAGCAGTTCCAGGCCTTGCTTGAGGGTGCGCCCGGTCAGTGCGGCGAGGCGCAGGCGACTCTGCATTTGCTCTGGCGTTTCGGCGTTGAGGATCGGGCAGTTCTCGTAGAAGCTGGAGAACAGACCGGCCACATCGTACAGGTACGCGCACAGGGTGTGTGGGGTGCCTTTGTCTGCGACGTTGTTCAGCACTTCACCGAACTGCGCCAGTCTGGCTGCCAGCTCCTGTTCGTGAGGGGCTTGAAGCACAATCCGGCCGTCGACCTCATCGAAGCCCTTGCCGAGCTTGCGGAACACCCCGGCCACGCGGGTGTAGGCGTACAGCAGGTACGGCGCGGTGTTGCCCTCGAAATTGAGCATCAGGTCGAAGTTGAAGCTGTAGTCGCTGGTGCGGTGCTTGGACAGGTCGGCGTATTTCACCGCGTCGATGCCCACGACCTTGGCGATCTTGCGCAGTTCGTCCTCGGCCAGGTCCGGGTTCTTGCCCTTGACCAGGGTGTAGGCGCGATCCTGGGCTTCGGTCAGCAGGTCGATCAGTTTCACCGTGCCGCCGTCGCGGGTCTTGAACGGACGGCCGTCGGCGCCGTTCATGGTGCCGAAGCCCATGTGTTCCATTTCCATCGGACGGGTCACGAAACCGGCCTGGCGCGCCACTTCGAACACTTGCTGGAAGTGCAGGGCCTGGCGCTGGTCGACGAAGTACAGCACTCGATCGGCCTTGAGCACGCTGTTGCGGTAGCGCACGGCCGCCAGATCAGTGGTGGCGTAGAGGTAGCCGCCGTCAGCCTTGACGATGATCACCGGCAGCGGCTCACCGTCAGCGGTCTTGAACTGCTCGAGGAATACGCACTGGGCGCCGTTGCTTTCCACCAGCAGGCCCTTGGCTTTCAGGTCGTTGACCACGTTGATCAGGTCGTCGTTGTAGGCGCTTTCGCCCATCACGTCAGCCATGGTCAATTTGACGTTCAGCAGTTCGTAGATTTTCTGGCAGTGGGACAGGGAGATGTCCTTGAACTTGGTCCACAGCGCCAGGCACTCGGCATCGCCGGCCTGCAGCTTGACCACCAGGCCACGGGCGCGGTCAGCAAATTCGGGCGACTCGTCGAAGCGTTGCTTGGCGGCGCGGTAGAAGTTCTCCAGGTCCGACAGCTCATCGCTGGTGATCGGGTTTTCCTGCAGGTAGGCCATCAGCATGCCGAACTGGGTGCCCCAGTCGCCTTCTGGCGGATCACCGTGTCGCCGAGAAACTCCAGTACCCGGGCCACGCCGTCACCAATGATGGTCGAGCGCAGATGGCCGACATGCATTTCCTTGGCGAGGTTGGGGGCCGAAAGGTCGACCACGGTGCGTTGCAGCGGACCGGCCTTGCGCACGCCGATGCGTTCGTCGGCCAGGGCCGCGTCCAGGCGTGAGGCCAGGGCCTGGGTGTTCTGGAAGAAATTGATGAAGCCTGGGCCGGCAATGTCAGCCTTGCTGACGTTTTCGTCAGCCGGCAGCGCGGCGATGATCTTTTCGGCCAGGTCCCGCGGTTTCATGCCGGCCGGTTTGGCGAGCATCATCGCGATGTTGCTGGCGAAGTCGCCGTGGGTCTTGTCACGGGTGTTTTCGACCTGAATCGCCGGCGACAGGCCTTCTGGCAGCACACCTTCAGCGACGAGTTGGGCGATGGCTTGCTGGATGAGCTGGCGAATGGTGTCTTTCATGGTCTTCTCTTTCAACCGCAGGCGCGGCGGCGCTTCGATGCGCTGGTGGAAAAACTGGGCATTATCCGTGGCGAAGGCAAGCTTGCCAACTGTAGCGGGTCGGGTGGGGATGTGTGGTGGCTATTCGGGCCTCATCGCGAGCAGGCTCGCTCCCACAGGAAATTGCATTCCAATGTGGGAGCGAGCCTGCTCGCGATGAGGATGCCTGGGTCAATACAAATCCACCGGATCCACATCCAGCGACCAGCGCACCGCCCGCCCGCTGGGCATCTGCTCCAGCGCCAGCAGCCAGGCACTTAATAGCCGATGCAAAGGGGCCCGGGCATTGGCCTGTAGTAGAAGTTGAGCCCTGTAACGCCCGGCCCGTCGTTCCATCGGAGCCGGTACCGGGCCCAATAGTTCGATGCCGGTGAGGTTCTGTTGCCCCAGCAGGCGTTCGGCCTCGCTGCAGGCTTCGTCAAGGAACGCTTCGGCCTGCCCGGGCTTATGGGCTTCGGCCCGCAACAATGCCAGGTGAGCAAACGGCGGCAGGCCGGCGCCGCGACGTTCGCTCAAGGCCTGCTCGGCGAAGGCGAAGTAGCCTTGTTCGGTCAGTTGTATCAGCAGCGGATGGTCGGCCAGGTGGGTCTGGATAATTACCTTGCCCGGCTCCTCGGCCCGTCCGGCCCGGCCTGCGACCTGAACGATCAACTGCGCCATGCGCTCGCTGGCACGGAAGTCACCGGAGAACAGTCCGCCGTCGGCGTCAAGGATCGACACCAGCGTGACCCGGGGAAAGTGATGCCCCTTGGCGAGCATCTGCGTGCCCACCAGGATGCACGGCTGGCCTTTCTGAATCGTGGCGAACAACTGATTCATGGCGTCCTTGCGCGAAGTGCTGTCGCGATCGACCCGCAGTACCGGGTAATCGGGAAACAGGATGCCCAGCCGTTCTTCAGCGCGTTCGGTGCCGGCCCCCACCGGGCGCAGGTCCACTTTGCCGCACTGCGGGCAGTGCCTCGGCACTCGTTCGGCGTGGCCGCAATGATGGCAGCGCAGCTCGCCGTGGCGTTGGTGCACGGTCATGCGTGCGTCGCAGCGTTCGCAGCCCGACATCCAGCCGCAGTCATGGCACAGCAGGGTCGGGGCGAAACCCCGGCGGTTGAGGAACACCAAGACCTGTTGCCCGGCGGCCAGGGTCTGGCCGATGGCTTGTTGCATCGGCCCGGAAATGCCGCTGTCCAGCGGACGACTCTTTACATCCAGGCGCAGAAACCGTGGCTGCTTGGCGCCGCCGGCCCGTTCATTCAGGCGCAGGAGCCCGTAACGTCCGGTGTAGGCATTGTGCAGGCTTTCCAGGGACGGCGTGGCTGAACCGAGAACAATGGGAATGTTTTCCTGGCGCGCCCGCACCAGGGCCAGATCGCGGGCGTGGTAGCGCAGGCCTTCCTGCTGCTTATAAGAGCCGTCATGTTCTTCGTCGATGATGATCAGGCCGGGGTTTTTCATCGGTGTGAACAGGGCCGAGCGGGTGCCGATGATGATGTCGGCCTCACCGTCCCGGGCGGCGAGCCAGGCTTCCAGGCGTTCTCGGTCGTTGACCGCCGAATGCACCAGGGCGATCCGCGCGTTGAACCGTTGTTCGAAGCGCGCCAGGGTCTGTGGCCCAAGGTTGATTTCCGGAATCAGCACCAGGGCCTGCTTGCCGGCTTCTAGGGTCTGGCGGATCAGTTGCAGATAGACCTCGGTCTTGCCGCTGCCGGTGACGCCGGCCAGCAAGAAGGCGTGATAGCTGTCGAAACCGGCGCGAATCGCCTCGCAGGCGGCCCGCTGTTCAGCATTGAGCGGCAGTTCCGGCTGGGCCAGCCAATGCTCATGGCGAACACCCGGAGCGTGCCGGCGGATGTCTACCTGGACCAGGTCTTTGGCCAGCAGCAGGTCGAGGCTGTCCTTGCTGAGCATCAGTTTGCTCAATAGCTGATGGGCCACGCCGTGGGGATGCTGGGCCAGGGTCGCCAGGGCCTCACGCTGACGCGGGGCGCGGGCGATGCGCGGGTCGTCCAGCGAGGCGCCCGGTGTTACCGACCAGAACCGCTCCTGGCGTGCCTCGGCCGGTTCGCCCTGGCGCAACAATACCGGCAGCGCCCAGCTCAGGGTGTCGCCGAGGCTGTGTTGATAGTACTGGGAGGTCCACAGGCACAGCTTGAACAGCGAGGCGGGCAGCGGCGGCGTCGCATCGAGCAAGGCCAGGGCCGGCTTCAGTTTGTCGGCCGGGACTTCGCTGTGGTCGGCGACCTCGACCAGAATCCCGATCATCTCCCGTCGGCCGAACGGCACCCGCAGGCGCATGCCCGGATGCAACTGCTCACGCAGGACCCCGGCCGGGGCCCGGTAGTCGAACAGGCGGCGCAGAGGCGAAGGCAGGGCGAGGCGCAGGATGGCGTCGGGCACGCGGGAGGGTCTCGATATACAGACAAATTCAGAAGGCTTGGCACAACCCTTGTGGGAGCGAGCCTGCTCGCGATGGCGGAGTGTCAACCAATACCCATGCGGCTGATCCACCGCCATCGCGAGCAGGCTCGCTCCCACAGAAGAGCTTGCGCATGAGGCGGGGAGCCTAGCAGACGGTTGGTACAAGTCATAGCTTGCGTGATTGATGTTGTCTGGTAGAATACGCGGCCTAATTACGTGCGGTATTCAACAATAGTGTTGGGTGGCGGCACGCTAGCCTGAGGAAAACCCCATGAAAACCGATATCCATCCGGAATACCCAGAAATTGCCGTGACCTGCAGCTGCGGCAATAAGTTCGAAACTCGTTCGACCTACGGCAAAGCCCTGTCGATCGACGTTTGCAACGAATGCCACCCGTTCTACACCGGTAAGCAAAAGACTCTGGATACCGGCGGCCGCGTTCAGAAGTTCGCCGATCGTTTCGGTGCTTTTGGCGCTACCAAAAAAGCCTGAGGCTAATCATTTTGGATGGTCGTTTCGGCTGCTCCAGACTGATGAAGAAGGCGTCCCTTGCGGGCGCCTTTTTTGTGTCCGCGATTTGGCTGAGCAGCGCGCAGGCCTTCTGCCCGGCGCCACCTGGCCTGGCCCATGTGACGGTCCAGAAGGTGGTGGACGGCGATACCCTGCGCCTGGCTGATGGCCGCAGCGTGCGCATGATCGGTCTCAACAGTCCTGAACTGGGGCGTCGAGGGCGTTCCGATGAGCCGTTCGCCGTCGCTGCACGCCGGCGCCTTGAGGCATTGGTGGGCGCCAGTGCGGGACGCGTGGGGTTGCTGCCCGGCAAGGAAGACAAGGATCGCTACGGTCGCACGCTGGCCCATGTCTACAGCGCCGACGGTCAGAATCTGGAAGCGCAGTTGCTCGCCGAGGGCTTGGGATTTCACGTGGTGGTCGCGCCGAATGTCGATCTGGCGCATTGTCAGCGCGCTGCCGAACGCCAGGCGCGGGAAGCGGGCGTCGGGGTGTGGAAGCGTTCGCCTGTGCTTGAGGCGCACAATATCAAGGCACCAGGCTTTGCCGTGCTCACTGGCCGCGTGATCGACGTCTCGCGCAATCGCGGCGGTATTTGGCTCCAGTTGGAGGGGCCGGTTGTATTGCGCGTTGCCCCCAATCTGGTGAGTCGCTTCGATATGGCGTCGCTCGAGCGACTCAAAGGCAAGCGGATCGAAGCGCGTGGCTGGGTGGTCGACCGTTCGCGTCGCGGCGGGCTTGAGCCGGGGCAGGGGCGTTGGTTATTGCCGTTGACCGATCCAGGGATGTTGAGTCGCGTGTCTCGATAAAAAAATTGTAGACATTTACGGTTCGAATTGTATGCATGTAGACCTTGTGTTCTGCGGCTCTTGGCCCAAAGTCGTAGGGCGGCGCGCTTGACAGGGGTGACTGGTCAGTCTTGTAGGGACTTTGCGAGGCGCGTATCCTCGGCGGTCCGTCTGTCCAACACAGTAAAAAGCGGAATGCCCACATGTCTGATCTGAAAACTGCCGCTCTCGAATATCACGCTAATCCTCGTCCAGGGAAGCTGAGTGTCGAGCTCACCAAGGCCACCGCTACTGCCCGCGATCTGTCGCTGGCCTACAGCCCCGGCGTAGCCGAACCAGTACGCGAAATCGCTCGCGACCCTGAGCTGGCCTACAAATACACCGGCAAGGGCAACCTGGTGGCAGTCATTTCCGACGGCACCGCGATTCTCGGCCTGGGTAACCTCGGCCCATTGGCCTCCAAGCCGGTCATGGAAGGCAAGGGCGTTTTGTTCAAGCGTTTCGCCGGTATTGACGTGTTCGACATCGAAGTCGACTCCGAAAGCCCGCAAGCCTTCATCGACACCGTCAAGCGTATCTCCATTACCTTCGGTGGCATCAACCTGGAAGACATCAAGGCGCCTGAGTGCTTTGAGATCGAACGTGCCCTGATCGAGCAGTGCGACATTCCAGTGTTCCACGATGACCAGCACGGCACCGCGATCGTGACGGCGGCCGGCATGATCAATGCCCTGGAAATCGCTGGCAAAACCCTGCCACAAGCCAAGATCGTCTGCCTGGGTGCCGGCGCTGCGGCCATCTCCTGCATGAAGTTGCTGGTGAGCATGGGCGCCAAGATCGAAAACATCTTCATGGTTGACCGTACCGGCGTGATCCATTCCGGCCGTGACGACCTGAACCAGTACAAGGCCGTATTTGCCCACGCCACTGACAAGCGCTCCCTGGCCGACGCGCTGGACGGTGCCGACGTATTCGTTGGCCTGTCGGGTCCGAACCTGCTGAGCCCGGAAAACCTGCTGCGCATGGCGCCGAACCCGATCGTGTTCGCCTGCTCGAACCCGGATCCGGAAATTTCCCCGGAACTGGCTCACGCTACCCGCAGCGACGTGATCATGGCCACCGGCCGTTCGGACTACCCGAATCAGGTCAACAACGTACTGGGCTTCCCGTTCATTTTCCGTGGTGCCCTGGACGTTCGCGCCAAGCGCATCAACGAAGAAATGAAAGTCGCGGCCGCCAACGCCCTACGCGAACTGGCCAAGCTGCCAGTGCCTCAGGAAGTGTGCGATGCCTACGGCGGCATCAAGCTGGAATTTGGTCGTGAGTACATCATTCCCAAGCCAATGGATGCCCGCCTGATCACCCTGATCTCCGACGCCGTGGCCAAGGCCGCGATCGAGACCGGCGTGGCTACCCTGCCGTATCCGAAGAACTACCCGCTCAAGAGCGTGGATGACGTGTTCAACGGTTAAGCCGTTGTAGCGTTCAATAAAAAGCCCCGGCTCTCTTTGAGTCGGGGCTTTTTTGTACCTGCCGATTTTGTGTGGCTCCCACAGGGATGTATGTAATTTGAGGGCCTGAAAAAAGCCCCGCGCTTCTTTCGAAGGCGGGGCTTTTTGCGAGAGGCCCGATCAGAACAAATCGATCGGCGCCGCCTCATCCGCCGGTAGCGGGCTGCCTGGCGCTACGCCGTTGCCCAGCTCGTTGACTGACGGTGGGGTGTCTTCGCTCTTGAACAGCTCGAAGTACGCTCCCGGAGTGCCTGGGGTGGCTGCTCGGCCGCTGACCGGGTCAACCCGCAGGCTGAGGATGCCTTCGGGTTCCGGTTGGGTGTGTGGCGGTTTGTCCTTGAGGGCAGCGCCCATGTAACTCATCCAGATCGGCAGCGCCACGGTGCCGCCGTATTCGCGCCGACCGAGGCTTTCAGGCTGGTCGAACCCGGTCCAGACGGTGGTGACGTAATCGCCGTTGTAGCCCGAGAACCAGGCGTCCTTGGATTCGTTCGTGGTGCCGGTCTTGCCGGCCAGGTCGGTACGGCCCAGGGCCAGGGCGCGGCGGCCGGTGCCGAGCTTGATCACGTCCTGCAGCATACTGTTGAGAATGTAGGTGGTGCGGCCATCGATGATGCGCTCGGCGATGACCGGCGCTTGCGGTACGGCTGGCGCTGTCGTGGCTTCGCCTGGTGTTGCCTCTACCGTGAACGTCTCGCTGGCCGGTGCGGCGACGCCGTCGCTGGCCTGTTCGCCTGAAGGCACCCGTGGTGGGTTGGCGAGGAACAACGTGTCGCCGTTGCGGCTTTCGATCTTGTCGATGAGGTACGGGGTGACTTTGTATCCGCCATTGGCGAACGTGCTCCAGCCCGTGGCGATTTCCATCGGGGTCAGGGTTGCGGTGCCCAGGGCCAGGGACAGGTTGCGCGGCAAGTCCTGCTTGTTGAAGCCGAACTTGCTGATGTAGTCGATGGTACGGTCCACACCCAGCGCCTGCAGCAAACGGATCGATACCAGGTTACGCGACTTGTACAGCGCTTCGCGCATGCGGATCGGACCCAGGAAGGTATTGGTGTCGTTCTTCGGGCGCCAGACCTTGTCCAGGTATTCGTCGACAAACACGATCGGTGCGTCGTTCACCAGGCTGGCGGCGGTGTAGCCGTTATCCAGGGCGGCGCTGTACACGAACGGTTTGAAGCTTGAACCCGGCTGGCGCTTGGCCTGCATCGCGCGATTGTAATTGCTCTGCTCGAAGGCGAAGCCACCGACCAGCGACCGGATGGCGCCGTCCTGCGGGTCAAGCGACACCAGGGCGCCTTGGGCGGCCGGGATCTGGCTGAACTTGAGGGTGTTGTCCGGCTGGCGCTGTACCCGGATCAGATCACCCACCTGGGCGACGTCCGACGGTTGGCGGGGGTTGGCGCCCATGCTGTTGGTGTTGAGGAATGGGCGGGCCCATTTCATGGTCTCCCAGCTCACGTGCTCTTCCAGCTCGCCATTGCGGGTCAGCACCATGATGCCGTCCTTGTCCACCTGGGTGACGATCGCCGGTTCCAGGCTGCTGATGGTGCGCTGCTTGGTCAATTCCTCGGCCCAGGCTTCTTTGGTCTTGCCTGGCAGGCGCGATTCAGGCCCGCGGTAGCCGTGGCGCTGATCGTAGGTGATCAGACCCTCGTGCAGCGCGGTGTTGGCCATCTCCTGCAGATTGCTCGGCACCGTGGTGACCACGCGGAAACCCTCTGTGTAGGCGTCGCTGCCATAACGCCCGACCATCTCGGCACGGGCCATTTCGGCGATGTACGGCGCGTTCACCTCGGGGGTCGGCACGTGGTAGCTGGCGTTCAGAGGCTCGTTGACCGCGGCGGTGTATTCGGCCTCGCTGATCTTGCCCAGCTTGTACATGCGCCCCAGGATCCAGTCGCGACGTTCCTTGCTGCGCGCCGGGTTGGCCAGTGGATTGAAGCGCGACGGTGCCTTGGGCAGGCCGGCGATCATCGCCATCTGCGCCAGGCTCACATCACGAATCGACTTGCCGTAATACACCTGCGCCGCCGCCTCGATACCGTAGGCGCGGTTGCCCAGGTAGATCTTGTTGACGTACAGCTCCAGGATCTCGTCCTTGGTCAGCTGTCGCTCGATTTGCAGGGCCAGGAGGATCTCGGTGGTCTTGCGCGAGAAGCTGCGCTCACTGGTCAGGAAGAAGTTTTTCGCCACCTGCATGGTGATGGTGCTGCCACCGGACTGGATATGGCCGCTTTTGATCAGTTGGCTGGCCGCCCGCATCAGGCTGCCCGGATCGACGCCGTAGTGATTGGCGAAGTTGTCGTCTTCAGCACTTAGTAACGCATTGATGAAATTGGGGGGAATGTCGGCGAAACGGATCGGCGTGCGGCGCATTTCGCCAAACTCTGCGATCAACTTGTCGTCGCTGCTGTACACCCGCAACGGAATCTGCAACTGAATACTTCTCAGCGCCTCCACGGACGGCAATCCCGGACTAAGGTAAAGAAACGCACCGCTCAGACCCAGGAGCAGTCCGCAGAAAACGGCGAGGATGGACCATCCGAAAAATTTCAGCAGACGAATCAAGGCTTTTGGATATCCAGGCAAAGAATGAAAAGGCGCCAGGTGCAGGGAAGGACCCGTGCTTGCAACAAAGCGAAAAAAAACGCTGGGCATTATAAGCATTTTTTTTCGTCGGTAACGCCACCCGGACGTCCGTCGGGCCGGAGTGATTGAACGCAACGCATATTAGAGAGTCCGTAACTCACGGATAGTCATAGGGAATTGGTAGTGCTACGACTCTTCAATAAAAAAGCCCATACGCTTTTGGGGATAGACATCAGTTCCACGTCGGTGAAGCTGCTTGAGTTGAGCCGCCAGGGTGACCGCTACCGTGTCGAGTCTTACGCGGTCGAGCCGTTGCCGGCCAACGCCGTGGTCGAAAAGAACATCGCCGAGCTCGAGGGCGTGGGCCAGGCATTGTCACGGGTGCTCGCCAAGGCCAGAACACCCTTGCGCAACGTGGCGGTGGCTGTAGCGGGGTCGGCGGTGATCACCAAGACCATCGAGATGGACGCCGGACTTTCCGACGACGACATGGAAAACCAGCTCAAGATCGAAGCCGACCAATACATTCCTTATCCGCTGGACGAGGTGGCCATCGACTTTGAGGTCCTGGGCGTTTCACCGCGCAGCGCCGAGCGGGTCGAGGTGCTGTTGGCCGCCTGTCGCAAGGAAAACGTCGAAGTTCGCGAGGCTGCGCTGGCGCTCGCCGGGCTCACGGCCAAGGTGGTCGATGTGGAGGCCTACGCGCTGGAGCGCGCCTTCGGGCTGCTTGCCACGCAACTGGCCGCGTCCCAGGAGCGGCTGACGGTGGCGGTGATCGACATCGGCGCCACCATGACCACCCTGAGCGTGCTGCATAACGGGCGCATCATCTATACCCGCGAACAATTGTTCGGCGGTCGCCAGCTCACCGAAGAAATCCAGCGCCGCTACGGCCTGTCACCCGAGCAGGCCGGGCAGGCAAAGAAGCAGGGTGGCCTGCCGGACGATTACCTCGGTGAGGTCCTGCAACCTTTTCGCGAGGCCCTGGTGCAACAGGTATCGAGGTCCTTGCAGTTTTTCTTCGCCTCGGGCCAGTACAGTGCGGTGGACCACATCCTCTTGGCTGGAGGCACCGCCTCGGTCGCGGGCCTGGACCGGCTGATCGAACAGCGCCTGGGCACGCCGACCCAGGTGGCCAACCCGTTTTCCAACATGGCCCTGGGCAGCAAGGTCAACGCCGGTGCCCTGGCCAGTGACGCACCGGCCTTGATGATTGCCTGCGGGCTGGCCCTCAGGAGCTTTGACTGATGGCGCGGATCAACCTTCTTCCCTGGCGAGAGGAGCTGCGTGAGGAGCGTCGCAAACGCTTTTTGCTGGCATTGGTGGGCGCATTGGTCGGTGCGGTGGGCCTGGCACTGATTGCGGTCCGCTACCTGGACAGTGCCATTGACCACCAGATGGCTCGCAACAGTCATATCAGCGAGCAGATAGCCGTGCTGGACGAGCGCATCAAGCAGATCAGCGAACTCAAGGCCCGACGCCAGCAACTGCTGGAGCGCATGCGCATCATCCAGGACTTGCAGGGTAACCGGCCGGTGAGCGGGCGCATCTTCGATCAACTGGCGCGCACCCTGCCTGACGGGGTGTATTTCACCGAAGTGAAGATGGAAGACAAAACCCTCTCCATCAAGGGCGCGGCGGAATCGAACAACCGGGTCTCGGACCTGATGCGTAACCTGGACTCATCGGACCTGTTCGATGCGCCCAGCCTGACGGAAGTCAAGGCCACCACGGCCGGTCAGCTCGATCAGGCCAACGTCTTCCAGCTGACGGTTCGCCAGACCCGTCCGGCCATTGTCGAGGACGCCCAATGAAGCCGGGAGAGTGGTTCGAAGCGCTGCGCAAGATCGACATCAGTGAGCTGGATACCAACAACATTGGCTCCTGGCCGATGCCGGTCAAATGGTTGAGCGGCATCCTGCTGGTCATCCTGGTGCTGGGGTTGGGCTATAACTTTGCCTTGAGTGACCTGGAGAACCAACTGCAGCAAGTGCGCGGGGAAGAAAACACCCTCAAGGCACAGTTTGCGGGCAAAGCTCACATGGCCGCGAACCTGGAGCGCTACACCGAACAGATGAAGCAGATGGAAGCCTCCTTCGGCGTGCTGTTGCGGCAATTGCCCAGTGACACCGAAGTGCCAGGCCTGCTGGAGGACATCACCCGTACCGGTCTGGGCAGTGGTCTGGAGTTCGAGGAGATCAAGCTGTTACCGGAGGTCACCCAGCCGTTTTACATTGAACTGCCGATCCAGATTACGGTGACCGGCGACTATCATGACCTGGCAACCTTCGTCAGCGGCGTTGCCGGACTGCCACGGATCGTCACCCTGCACGATTTCGACATCGCCCCGATGGAGCCCGACGCAGGAGCGAAACTGCGCATGAGCATCCAGGCCAAGACCTACCGGTACAACGAGCAGGAGGTGCAGCCATGAAGCCGGCTTGGCGCATTATCCTGCTGGCGGGGCTGGTCGTGCTGACGGGCTGCAACAACGATAACGGCTTCAGCGACCTGGACGCCTACATGAACGAAGTGCGGCTGCGCCCGCCCGGCAAGATCGAGCCAACGCCGACGTTCAGGCCTTACGAAACCTTCACTTACAGCGCCGCCGACCTGCGCAGCCCGTTTTCACGGCAGGTCAGGGTGGATCAGGCCGGTCGCCAGAAGGGTGCACGCAACGTCCGGCCCGACCCGACTCGGGTCAAGCAATACCTGGAAGGCTTCAACATCGAGCAGTTTGAAATGGTCGGGACGATTTCCAACGTCAGCGGCTCCTTCGCGCTCCTGCGCGGCGCGGGCGGGGTGCACCGGCTCAAGGTCGGTGACTATCTGGGACGCAACGACGGGCGGATCGTCGGCATTAGCGCCACCCAGGTCGAGGTGGTCGAAATCGTTCCTGATGGCGAGGGCGCCTGGCTGGAACGGCCACGGACCATTCCTCTGAAAGAGCACTCAATAGTGGAACTCGAACAATGAACAGGATTTTTGCAGCCCTCGGTATTTCGCTATGGATAGCGCTGTTGTCGCCGATGGTTCATGCGGTCAATCTGAAAACGCTGGATGTCGCGGCGCTGCCGGGGGACCGCATCGAGTTGAACCTCACCTTCGACGGGCCGCCCCCCGCGCCTCGGGGCTACACCACCGAGCAACCGGCCCGGATCGCTCTGGATCTGCCGGGGGTGACCAGCCAGTTGGCCCACAAGAGGCATGATCTTGGTGCTGGCAATGCGCGAAGCGCCACGGTGGTCGAGGCGGCTGATCGTACCCGTCTGATCATTGGCCTTACCCAGCTTGCGCCCTATACCGCGCGGGTGGAGGGCAACAGCCTGCTCGTGGTGGTCGGCAAGGGAGCGGTTGCCAGCGCTGCCGCCCAGGCGCCACGCCCGGCGGCTCCCAGCGCTGTGCCCGCCAGAGCCAGTGCGCCGGTGGGCAAGGCGATCCGAGGGGTAGATTTCCAGCGCGGTACCCAGGGCGAAGGCAATGTGGTGATCGATCTGTCGGACCCCTCGATCGCCCCGGACATCCAGGAGCGTGAAGGCAAGATCATCCTCAACTTCGCCAAGACCCGGTTGCCCGAACCGCTGCGCGTGCGCCTGGACGTCAAGGACTTCGCCACCCCGGTGCAGTTCGTCAATGCCAGTGCCGGCGCCGACCGGGCCACCATCAGCATCGAACCCAGCGGTACTTTCGATTACTCCACCTACCAGACGGACAACAAACTGACCGTCAGTGTCCGACCCATGACTGTCGAGGATCTGCAAAAACGCGATGCCAGTCGCGAGGCCTACAGCGGTGAAAAGCTGTCCCTCAACTTTCAGGACATCGAGGTGCGCTCGGTCCTGCAACTGATTGCCGATTTCACCAACCTCAACCTGGTGGCCAGTGACACGGTGCAGGGCGGCATTACCCTGCGCCTGCAAAATGTGCCTTGGGACCAGGCGCTGGACCTGGTGCTCAAGACCAAAGGGCTGGACAAGCGCAAGGTCGGCAATGTGCTGCTGGTCGCCCCCGCCGACGAAATCGCGGCCCGTGAGCGCCAGGAACTCGAATCCCAGAAGCAGATTGCCGACCTGGCGCCGCTACGGCGTGAGCTGTTGCAGGTCAACTATGCGAAGGCTGCGGACATCGCCAAGCTGTTCCAGTCTGTGACCAGCGCCGAAGCCAAGGCCGATGAGCGCGGTACGATCACGGTCGATGAGCGAACCAACAACATCATTGCCTACCAGACCCAGGACCGGCTCGACGAACTGCGCCGGATCGTGGCGCAGCTGGATATCCCGGTGCGCCAGGTGATGATCGAGGCGCGGATTGTCGAGGCCAACGTTGACTACGACAAGAGCCTGGGCGTGCGCTGGGGTGGATCGATCCAGAACAAAGGCAACTGGAACACTTCAGGGGTCACCACCGGCGACTCCACCACCATCGGCACGCCTGGCAGCACCAGCACCAACCAGCCGTTTGTCGATCTGGGCGCGTCGGGCAATACCTCCGGCATCGGCATCGCCTTCATCACCGACAATGTACTGCTGGACCTGGAATTGACGGCCATGGAGAAAACCGGCAACGGGGAAATCGTCTCTCAGCCCAAGGTGGTGACGTCCGACAAAGAGACGGCAAAAATCCTCAAGGGCACGGAGATTCCCTATCAGGAAGCCAGTTCCAGTGGTGCCACCTCGGTGTCGTTCAAGGAGGCCTCGCTGTCTCTGGAGGTGACCCCGCAGATCACCCCGGACAACCGCATCATCATGGAGGTCAAGGTCACCAAGGATGAGCCGGATTACCTGAACAAGGTGAATGATGTGCCGCCAATCAAGAAAAACGAAGTCAACGCCAAGGTGCTGGTCAATGACGGCGAGACCATTGTGATTGGCGGGGTTTTCTCAAATACTCAGAGCAAGGTCGTAGATAAGGTGCCATTTCTTGGCGATGTGCCGTATCTTGGCCGCCTTTTCCGGCGTGATGTGGTTTCGGAGCAAAAATCCGAGCTGCTGGTGTTCCTCACTCCGCGTATCATGAATAACCAGGCGATTGCTGTGAGTCGTTGATTCTGTGCGAAATTTGATTCTTGTTGGGCCGATGGGCGCTGGAAAAAGCACCATCGGCCGTTTGCTGGCCAAAGAGCTGCGCCTGCCATTCAAAGATTCCGACAAGGAAATTGAATTGCGCACGGGTGCCAATATCCCATGGATCTTCGATAAGGAAGGCGAGCCCGGCTTTCGTGACCGTGAGCAGGCGATGATCGCCGAACTGTGCGCGTTCGACGGCGTGGTACTGGCCACCGGTGGCGGCGCGGTGATGCGCGAGGCCAATCGTCGGGCATTGCATGCCGGCGGACGAGTGGTCTATCTGCACGCCTCCGTCGAGCAGCAGGTGGGTCGCACCGCTCGGGATCGTAACCGTCCGCTGTTGCGCACCGCCGACCCGGCCAAGACCTTGCGCGACCTGCTGGAGCTGCGTGATCCGCTGTACCGGGAGATTGCTGATCTGGTGGTGGAAACCGACGAGCGGCCGCCGCGGATGGTGGTGCTGGACATTCTTGATCGCCTGCAGCAACTGCCACCCCGTTAATGCGTCGCGGGAAATGCGCTATCCTCGGCGTCCCGTCATGGCCCGCCGGGACGTGGCCGATGGCCATCGATTGACATCACAACAGGCACCGTGGACTTTCGTTAATTGCAGGCAGGACGCCTGATTCCATCTTCACTGTGGGGACACATGCAGACACTTAAGGTCGACCTGGGCGAGCGCAGCTACCCGATTCACATTGGCGAAGGTTTGCTGGACCGGCCCGACTTGCTGGCGCCGCATATCGCCGGACGGCAAGTGGCGATTATCTCCAACGAAACCGTCGCACCTTTGTATCTGGAGCGTCTGACCCGCAGCCTGTCGGCTTTCTCGATCATTTCCGTGGTGCTGCCTGACGGCGAAGCCTTCAAGAATTGGGAAACCCTGCAGCTTATTTTCGATGGCCTGCTGACCGCGCGGCATGACCGCCGCACCACGGTGGTGGCCTTGGGCGGCGGCGTGATCGGCGACATGGCCGGTTTCGCCGCCGCTTGCTATCAGCGCGGTGTTGATTTCATCCAGATCCCCACGACCCTGTTGTCCCAGGTGGACTCGTCGGTGGGCGGCAAGACCGGGATCAACCATCCGCTGGGCAAAAACATGGTGGGTGCTTTCTACCAGCCCAACGTGGTGCTGATCGACACCGCGACTCTCAATACATTGCCCGCCCGCGAGCTGTCTGCGGGGCTGGCTGAAGTCATCAAGTACGGGCTGATCTGCGACGAACCGTTCCTGGGCTGGCTGGAAGAAAACGTCGACCGCCTGCGTGCGCTGGATCAGGCTGCGCTGACCTACGCTATCGAACGTTCCTGTGCGGCCAAGGCTGCGGTGGTCGGTGCCGATGAGCGCGAGTCGGGCGTGCGCGCCACGCTCAACCTGGGGCATACCTTTGGCCACGCCATCGAAACCCACATGGGCTATGGTGTCTGGCTCCATGGCGAAGCGGTTGCGGCCGGTACGGTCATGGCCCTGGAGATGTCCGCGCGTTTGGGCTGGATCAGTGAACAGGAGCGCGATCGCGGTATTGCTCTGTTCCAGCGCGCCGGGTTGCCGGTGATCCCGCCCGAAGAAATGACCGAAGCCGATTTTTTCGAACACATGGCAATCGACAAAAAAGTGATCGACGGTCGCCTGCGTCTGGTGCTGCTGCGCCACATGGGCGAAGCTGTGGTGACCGACGATTATCCGAAAGAGGTTCTACAGGCCACGCTGGGAGCGGATTATCGCGCCCTGGCTCAGCTTAAAGGTTAATAAGATTCCGATGACTAGTTTGCATGCCGACGAGGCTTTCCTCGGCCATTTCCAGTTGAGTCATGACCCTTTCGCGCCACGGGTTCCAGGCTTCAAGTTTTTCCCCGCCCAACGCAAACCGGTTCTGGGCCAGTTGCATCACCTGGCGCGTTACAGCCAGCTGTTGCTGGTGGTCACCGGCCCTCAAGGCAGCGGCAAGACCTTGCTGCGCCAGGCCCTGGTGGCCAGCACCAACAAGCAGTCGGTGCAAAGCGTGGTGGTGTCGGCTCGCGGCGCCGGTGATGCAGCCGGTGTGTTGCGTCAGGTGGCCCAGGCGCTGAATGTCGCCCAGGCTGAAGTCGGTGCGATTCTGGATCAGATCGTGCAACTGGCGCTGACCGGGCAGGAAGTCTATCTGCTGGTGGACGACGCCGAGCAACTCGACGAGTCGGCCCTGGAAGCCTTGCTGGCTCTGGCTGCCGGTGCGCCGGAAGGCCGTCCCCACGTCTTCCTGTTTGGTGAGTCGTCGCTGATCGCCGATCTGGAGCAACTGAATCTTGAGCAAGAGCGCTTCCACGTCATTGAGCTGGCGCCCTACACCGAAGAAGAAACCCGTGAATACCTGGCCCAACGCCTTGAAGGCGCCGGTCGGGGCATCGAACTTTTCACCGCGGATCAGATCTCTGAGATTCACGAAAGCTCCGATGGCTGGCCCGGAAATATTAACCAGGTGGCCCGCGATGCTCTCATCGAAGTCATGATTGCCAGCCGCTCAGCGGTAAAGCGTCCAAGTATGGGGTTCAACATGCCAAAGAAACACGTATTGGCGATTTCCGCCGTCGTCGTGGTCGCGATTGCCGCCGCCTGGCTGATGCCGGGTCGCAGCAAGGTGCCGACCACCGGCGCACCCGCCAACGAGCAGGCACAACTGCCTCTGGGCCAGGACGCAGCGCAGCCCAATGGCGGTGCTCCGGAGGTGGAGTTCGCCGGTAACACCCAGCCGATGCCGCTGCCGCTGGTCGGCCAGTCGCAACCGGTCATGCGCAGTCCCTTGGCTGAGGCCGCTGGCGGTATCACCGAGGGTGACGACGGCGCGCCACCACCGATCGATGACACCAGCGATACGCCGCCAACCGTGACCACCAGCGCCCCACCGGCGGGTGTGCCGGCTGGCCCGGCACCAGCGCCAACTCCAGCCCCAGCCCCGGCGCCCGCTCCGGCTGCCAAGCCTGCGCCGGCTCCCGCCCAGGTGGCCGCCGCCAAACCTGCTCCAGCCCCGGCCACCAAGCCGGCCACTCAGGCCGCTGGCGGTAACTGGTACGCCGGTCAGGCTCCAGGCAGCTACGTGGTACAGATCCTCGGCACCAGCTCCGAAGCGTCTGCGCAAAAGTTCGTCAAGGAACAGGGCGGCGAGTACCGTTATTTCAAGAAAATGCTCAACGGCAAACCGCTTTATGTCATCACCTACGGCAATTTCGCCAACCGTGATGCAGCCGTTTCCGCCATCAAGGCCTTGCCAGCGAAGGTTCAGGCTGGTAAACCTTGGCCTCGCACTGTCGCCAGCGTCCAACAGGAACTGGCAGCAACTCGCTGAAGATTCGGCCGCCTCTCCCGGCACCTCAAAATTTCCGCAAGGGCGAGCGACCTTTCAGGCCGCACGCCTTGTGGTGTCTGCGTCACAGTAGCGTTTGAGTCGCAGCGGTCGAACCCAAAAAAGTTTTGACTAGCACAGCGTATAGCTTTAAACCTTTCACAAATGCGACATGGATTTGCGACGTTTCGTCGTCAAATTTGTGAGCCCTTGTGTCGGTGTGTACAATGACCTCCCTTTTGCCCCCGCAAAGCTGGCGTACGTTCGGCGCGGCACGCAACTGGCTGAATTGAAAAGAAATTTGCCTCGATAAGAGGCAGCCTGGTGAGAAAGTGTCTATGAAAGCAGGTCTGTACCAACCAGATGAATTCAAGGATAACTGCGGTTTCGGCCTGATTGCTCATATGCAGGGCGAACCCAGCCATACCCTTTTACAAACGGCCATTGAGGCCCTGACCTGCATGACCCACCGTGGTGGGATCAACGCCGACGGCAAGACCGGTGACGGTTGTGGCTTGCTGATTCAAAAGCCTGACGAGTTCCTGCGTGCCATTGCCCAGGAAACGTTTGGCGTGACCCTGCCCAAGCAGTACGCGGTGGGCATGGTGTTCTTCAATCAGGACCCGGTGAAGGCCCAAGCGGCTCGCGAAAACATGAATCGCGAGATCCTGGCCGCCGGCCTGCAATTGGTGGGCTGGCGCAAGGTGCCGATCGACACCAGCGTCCTCGGCCGCCTGGCCCTTGAGCGTCTGCCGCAGATCGAACAAGTGTTCATCGCGGGCGAAGGCCTGAGCGACCAGGACATGTCGATCAAGCTGTTCAGCTCCCGTCGTCGTTCGTCCGTGGCCAACGCCGCCGACACCGATCACTACATCTGCAGCTTTTCCCACAAGACCATCATCTATAAAGGCCTGATGATGCCGGCGGACCTGACCGCCTTCTATCCGGACCTGAGCGACGAGCGCCTGAAAACCGCGATCTGCGTGTTCCACCAGCGCTTCTCCACCAACACCCTGCCGAAATGGCCGCTGGCCCAGCCATTCCGCTTCCTCGCCCACAACGGCGAGACGGCAACCGCAACTGGGCGCTGGCCCGTCGCACCAAGTTCGCCAACGATCTGATGCCGGATCTGGAAGAACTCGGCCCGCTGGTCAACCGTGTGGGCTCGGACTCCTCGAGCATGGACAACATGCTGGAACTGATGGTCACCGGCGGCATCGACCTGTTCCGTGGCGTGCGCATGCTGGTGCCGCCGGCCTGGCAGAACGTCGAGACCATGGACCCGGACCTGCGTGCGTTCTACGAATACAACTCCATGCACATGGAACCGTGGGACGGCCCGGCCGGTATCGTCATGACCGACGGCCGCTACGCCGTGTGCCTGCTCGACCGTAACGGTCTGCGTCCGGCGCGCTGGGTGACCACCACCAACGGGTTCATCACCCTGGCTTCGGAAATCGGTGTCTGGAACTACCAGCCCGAAGACGTCATCGCCAAGGGCCGCGTGGGCCCGGGCCAGATCTTTGCCGTGGACACCGAAACCGGCCAGATCCTCGACACCGATGCGATCGACAACCGTCTCAAGTCCCGTCATCCGTACAAGCAATGGCTGCGCAAGAACGCCCTGCGCATTCAGGCGACCATGGAGGACAACGATCACGGTTCGGCTTTTTACGACGTCGATCAGCTCAAGCAGTACATGAAGATGTACCAGGTGACGTTCGAAGAGCGTGACCAGGTGCTGCGGCCGTTGGGTGAGCAGGGCTACGAAGCGGTCGGTTCCATGGGCGACGACACGCCGATGGCCGTGCTGTCCCAGCGCGTGCGTACGCCGTACGACTATTTCCGCCAGCAGTTCGCTCAGGTGACCAACCCACCGATCGACCCGCTGCGCGAAGCGATCGTGATGTCCCTGGAAATCTGCCTCGGTGCCGAGCGCAACATCTTCCAGGAGTCGCCGGAACACGCCTCGCGTGTGATCCTCAGTTCGCCGGTCATTTCCCCGGCCAAATGGCGCTCGCTGACCAACCTCGACCGCCCGGGTTTCCAGCGTCAGGTCATCGATCTGAACTACGACGAAAGCGTGGGCCTTGAAGCGGCGATCCGCAACGTTGCCGATCAGGCTGAAGAAGCCGCGCGCGCCGGTCGCACCCAGATCGTGCTGACCGACCGTCACATCGCCCCGGGCAAGTTGCCGATCCACGCGTCGTTGGCCACCGGTGCGGTGCACCATCGCCTGACCGAAAAAGGCCTGCGTTGCGATTCCAACATCCTGGTGGAAACCGCCACCGCTCGCGATCCGCATCACTTTGCGGTGCTGATCGGTTTCGGTGCCTCGGCGGTGTATCCGTTCCTGGCCTATGAAGTGCTGGGTGACCTGATCCGTACCGGTGAAGTGCTGGGCGACCTCTATGAGGTGTTCAAGAACTACCGCAAAGGCATCACCAAGGGCCTGCTCAAGATCCTCTCGAAGATGGGGATCTCGACCATCGCTTCGTACCGCGGTGCGCAACTGTTCGAGGCCATCGGCCTGTCCGAAGAAGTCTGCGAGCTGAGCTTCCGTGGCGTGCCGAGCCGCATCAAGGGTGCGCGTTTCGTCGACATCGAAGCCGAACAGAAAGCCCTGGCGGCCGAAGCCTGGAGCCCGCGCAAGCCGATCCAGCAAGGCGGCCTGCTGAAGTTCGTCCACGGTGGCGAATACCACGCCTACAACCCGGACGTGGTCAACGCCGTGCAGCAGGGCGACTACGGCAAGTTCAAGGAATACACCTCGCTGGTGGACAACCGTCCGGTGTCGATGATTCGCGACCTGCTCAAGGTCAAGACCCTGGACACACCGCTGGACATCAGCGAAATCGAGCCGCTGGAATCGGTGCTCAAGCGCTTCGATTCCGCTGGTATCTCCTTGGGGGCCTTGTCTCCGGAAGCTCATGAAGCCCTGGCTGAAGCCATGAACCGCCTCGGCGCGCGTTCCAACTCCGGCGAAGGCGGTGAAGACCCGGCGCGCTACGGCACCATCAAGAGTTCGAAAATCAAGCAGGTGGCCACCGGTCGCTTCGGTGTGACACCGGAGTACCTGGTCAACGCTGAAGTGCTGCAGATCAAGGTTGCCCAGGGCGCCAAGCCCGGCGAAGGCGGCCAACTGCCCGGCGGCAAGGTCAACGGCCTGATCGCCAAACTGCGTTACGCAGTACCCGGCGTGACTCTGATCTCGCCGCCGCCGCATCACGACATCTATTCGATCGAAGACTTGTCGCAACTGATCTTCGACCTCAAGCAGGTGAACCCGAAGGCGCTGGTCTCGGTGAAGCTGGTGGCAGAAGCCGGCGTTGGCACCATCGCCGCCGGTGTGGCCAAGGCCTACGCCGACCTGATCACCATCTCCGGCTATGACGGCGGCACCGGCGCATCGCCGCTGACCTCGATCAAATATGCCGGCGCGCCGTGGGAACTGGGCCTGGCCGAGACCCACCAGACCCTGCGCGGCAACGACCTGCGCGGCAAGGTCCGGGTGCAGACCGACGGCGGCCTGAAAACCGGCCTGGACGTGATCAAGGCGGCCATCCTCGGCGCCGAGAGCTTCGGCTTCGGCACCGCGCCGATGATCGCCCTGGGTTGCAAATACCTGCGCATCTGCCACCTGAACAACTGCGCTACCGGTGTGGCGACCCAGAACGAAAAGCTGCGCAAGGACCACTACATCGGCACCGTCGACATGGTGGTGAACTTCTTCACCTACGTCGCCGAGGAAACCCGCGAGTGGCTGGCGAAGCTGGGCGTGCGCTCGCTCGAAGAGCTGATCGGCCGTACCGACCTGCTGGAAGTGCTCGAGGGCCAGACCGCCAAGCAGCATCACCTGGACCTGACGCCGTTGCTGGGCAGCGATCTCATCCCGGCGGACAAGCCACAGTTCTGCCAGGTTGATCGCAACCCGCCGTTCGACAAGGGTGAGTTGGCCGAGAAGATGGTCGACATGGCCGCTTCGGCGATCAACGACCTCAGTGGTGCCGAGTTCGACCTGGATATCTGCAACTGCGACCGTTCCATCGGCGCGCGGATCTCCGGCGAAATCGCGCGCAAGCACGGCAACCAGGGCATGGCCAAGGCGCCGATCACCTTCCGCTTCAAGGGCACCGCAGGCCAGAGCTTCGGCGTCTGGAACGCCGGTGGCCTGAATATGTACCTGGAAGGCGATGCCAACGATTACGTGGGCAAGGGCATGACCGGCGGCAAACTGGTCATCGTTCCGCCCAAGGCCAGCGTCTACAAGACTCAGGACAGTGCCATCATCGGCAACACCTGCCTGTACGGCGCTACCGGCGGCAAGCTGTTCGCCGCCGGCACCGCGGGCGAGCGTTTCGCCGTGCGTAACTCCGGGGCCCACACTGTGGTGGAAGGCACCGGTGATCATTGCTGCGAGTACATGACCGGTGGTTTCGTCTGTGTCCTGGGCAAGACCGGTTACAACTTCGGCTCTGGCATGACCGGCGGTTTCGCCTACGTGCTCGACCAGGACAACACCTTCGTTGACCGGGTCAATCACGAACTGGTGGAAATCCAGCGGATCAGCGGCGAGGCGATGGAAGCCTACCGCAGCCACTTGCAGCGCGTGCTGGACGAATACGTCGAGGAAACCGACAGCGAGTGGGGTCGTGAACTCGCCGAAAACCTCGATGACTATCTGCGTCGTTTCTGGCTTGTCAAGCCCAAGGCTGCCAACCTGAAATCGTTGCTTTCCAGCACCCGTGCCAACCCGCAGTGATATGCGCCTGAAGAGTTTGATGAGGTTTTAACAATGAATGACTTCCAGTTCATCGATGTCGGGCGCAAGGATCCGAAGAAGAAACTGTTGCGTCAACGCAAGAAAGAGTTCGTGGAAATCTACGAGCCTTTCAAACCCCAGCAGTCGGCCGACCAGGCCCACCGCTGCCTGGGCTGCGGTAACCCGTACTGCGAATGGAAGTGCCCGGTGCACAACTTCATTCCCAACTGGCTGAAGCTGGTGGCCGAGGGCAACATCCTCCAGGCCGCCGAGTTGTCCCACCAGACCAACACCCTGCCGGAAGTCTGCGGCCGGGTGTGTCCGCAGGACCGCCTGTGTGAGGGTGCATGCACCCTCAACGACGGTTTTGGCGCGGTGACCATCGGTTCGGTGGAGAAATACATCACCGACACCGCGTTCGCCATGGGCTGGCGCCCGGACATGTCCAAGGTCAAGCCGACCGGCAAGCGCGTGGCGATCATCGGCGCGGGCCCGGCGGGCCTGGGTTGCGCCGATGTGCTGGTGCGCGGTGGCGTGACCCCGGTGGTGTTCGACAAGAACCCGGAAATCGGCGGCCTGCTGACTTTCGGCATCCCCGAGTTCAAGCTGGAAAAGACCGTGCTGAGCAATCGTCGCGAAGTCTTCACCGGCATGGGCATCGAGTTTCGCCTGAACACCGAAGTGGGCAAGGACGTGACCATGGAGCAACTGCTCGAAGAGTACGATGCCGTATTCATGGGCATGGGCACCTACACCTACATGAAGGGCGGCTTTGCCGGCGAGGACCTGCCGGGCGTCTACGACGCGCTGGACTTCCTGATCGCCAACGTCAACCGCAACCTGGGCTTTGAAAAGTCGCCGGAAGATTTCGTCGACATGAAAGGCAAGAAGGTCGTGGTGCTCGGCGGCGGTGACACGGCGATGGACTGCAACCGCACTTCGATTCGCCAGGGCGCCAAGTCGGTGACCTGCGCCTATCGTCGTGACGAAGCGAACATGCCCGGCTCGCGCAAAGAAGTGAAGAACGCCAAGGAAGAGGGCGTGAAGTTCCTCTACAACCGCCAGCCGATCGCCATTGTCGGTGAAGACAAGGTCGAGGGCGTGAAGGTGGTCGAGACCCGTCTCGGCGAACCGGATGCCCGCGGTCGTCGCAGCCCCGAGCCGATCCCCGGTTCCGAAGAGATCATCCCGGCCGATGCCGTGGTCATCGCCTTCGGCTTCCGCCCAAGCCCGGCGCCGTGGTTTGAGCAGTTCAGCATCCAGACCGACAGCCAGGGCCGCGTCGTGGCCCCGGAACAGGGCCAGTACAAGCACCAGACCAGCAACCCGAAGATCTTCGCCGGCGGCGACATGGTTCGGGGTTCCGATCTGGTGGTGACGGCGATCTTCGAAGGCCGCAATGCGGCGGAAGGGATTCTGGATTACTTGGGGGTCTGATCATTTCCTGAATGGGAATGCAATCAAATGTGGGAGCGAGCTTGCTCGCGATAGTGGCGAATCAGTCGACGAAAATGTTGAATGTGATGCCCTCATCGCGAGCAAGCTCGCTCCCACAGTGGTTTTAGGTGTTGCCTGATACCGCGACAAATTGCCCCGATAGATAAAAGGCACGGCTCTTGCCGTGCCTTTTGCGTCGCGCTCTGAGAAAATGCCCGCACTTTTTTTCCGGATGCCGACATGACTGCCCTGAAGAACGACCGTTTCCTCCGCGCCCTGCTCAAGCAACCCGTAGACGTCACTCCCGTGTGGATGATGCGTCAGGCCGGTCGCTACTTGCCGGAATACCGCGCCAGTCGGGCCAAGGCCGGCGACTTCATGAGCCTGTGCATGAATCTCCAGTTCGCCTGCGAAGTCACGATGCAGCCGCTGGATCGTTACCCGCAGCTGGACGCGGCGATTCTGTTTTCCGACATTCTCACCATTCCCGACGCCATGGGCCAGGGTCTGTACTTCGAGACCGGCGAAGGCCCGCGCTTCAAGAAAGTCGTCAGCACTCTGGCCGACATCGAAGCCCTGCCGATCCCCGATCCGCAGAAGGACCTGGGTTATGTCATGGACGCGGTCAGCACCATCCGTCGAGAACTCAACGGTCGCGTGCCGCTGATCGGCTTCTCCGGCAGCCCCTGGACCCTGGCCACCTACATGGTTGAAGGCGGCTCGTCGAAAGACTTCCGCAAGACCAAGGCGATGCTCTACGACAACCCGCAAGCCATGCACCTGCTGCTGGATAAGTTGGCGCAGTCGGTGACGTCCTACCTCAACGGGCAGATCCTGGCCGGTGCGCAAGCGGTGCAGATCTTCGACACCTGGGGCGGCAACCTGTCGGCGGCGGCGTACCAGGAGTTTTCCCTGGCCTACATGCGCAAGATCGTCAGCGGCCTGATCCGCGAACATGAAGGTCGTAAAGTACCGGTGATCCTGTTCACCAAGAACGGCGGCCTGTGGCTGGAAAGCATCGCCGATGCCGGTGCCGACGCCCTGGGCCTGGACTGGACCTGCGACATTGGCAACGCCCGCGAGCGTGTCGGCAGCAAAGTCGCTCTGCAAGGCAACATGGATCCGACTGTGCTTTACGCCAAACCGCAAGCCATCCGCACCGAAGTCGGGCGCATCCTCGCCAGCTATGGCAAGGGCAGCGGTCATGTGTTCAACCTTGGCCATGGCATTACGCCGGAAGTCGATCCGGAACACGCCGGTGCTTTCCTGCGCGCGGTGCATGAGTTGTCGGCGCAATACCACGACTGATCGTAGCTCGCTCATCCAGCCTGTCGGGATTCGTTCCAGGCAGGCTTTTTTTTGCCTGTTAATTATTCAATGAAACAAGTTGGTTATCTTTATCGGTTTGCCTGTTTTCTTTTGTTTAATAACTAACTTTGCCTGTAAGAAGTTTTTCTTCTGAGCTCGGAAAAATAGATTCAGGGATTGTTCCTTCTATTTACCTCGATCTGGCAGCCCACCCGACATCGGCTCGACCTGGCCGAGCGTCAGTATTGGCAGCAGGCCGAACTCGCTGCCCGGATCCAGCGCCTGGAACCCACCGGCGCTACGACCGCCACGAGCTCTTTGTCCGTCAGGATCAACGACAGTGCGACGGCCGCGGGGCTGGAGCTGGCGGAGCTGGAGATCGACGGTGATTCGTTACGGCTTGCCGTCAGTGGCGATGGCAATCGACTGCTCGACTGGCTGGACCGACACGAGCGGGACGGCGCCTCCTTGCAGGTGCTGAGCCTGGAAGTGCGCAACGGTGTCCTGGACGCGCGGATGGTGTTTGGGCAATGACTTGAGCGGCGGGCCAGCGCCTGAACAGTGTCCGCTTAAACCTGAGCGTTGCCCGGCAACACCGGCAACTTCGCCAGTTTCACCGCCACCAGCAAGGCCACCACCAGCAAGCCGCCGATGAACAGGCTGACACCGTTCCATCCGCCCAGATGCCAGGCTACCCCGCCAGCCGTACCTGCGACGCTGGAGCCGGCGTAGTAGCTGAAGAGGTACAACGACGAGGCCTGTCCCTTGGCTTTGGTTGCGCGGCGGCCGATCCAGCTGCTGGCGACCGAGTGAGCGCCGAAGAAGCCGAAGGTGAACACCAGCATGCCCAGGATCACCAGCCACAGCGGCGTGGTCATGGTCAGCGCAAGACCGGCCAGCATCAGCGCGATGGTCGCCCAGAGCATTTTGCGCCGGCCGTGTTTGTCGGCCAGTGCGCCGACTTTCGCCGAGCTGTAGATACCCGACAGGTAGACCACCGAGAGCAACCCGACAAAGGCCTGGTCCAAGTGATAAGGCCCGGCCAGCAGGCGATAGCCGATGTAGTTGAACAGCGTCACGAATGCACCCATCAATACGAAGGCTTCGAGAAACAACAGCGGCAACCCGGCATCGCGAAAGTGCATGGTGAAACCGTCCAGCAAGCTGCGCGGATGCAGCGAGCGGGGGCGGAAATTGCGTGATTCGGGAAGAATCCTCCAGAACACCGCCGCCGCGATCAGGGCCAGGCCACCGACCACCAGCATCGCGGCGTGCCAGCTGACGAAGTCAATCAGCACCCCGGCGATCAAGCGGCCGCTCATGCCTCCGATGGCGTTGCCGGCGATGTACAAGCCCATCGCCAGGCCAATGTGCTTGGGATGGATTTCTTCACCCAGGTAAGTCATCGCGACTGCCGCCACGCCGCTCAACGACAGCCCCACCAGGGCACGCAGCACCAGTACACCCTGCCAGGTCGGCATCATCGCGCTGGCAATGGTGCACAACGCCGCGGCAAACAGCGCCGCGACCATCACTGACTTGCGGCCGATGCGATCGGAAATCGGGCCGGTGATCAGCAGCCCGACGGCGAGCAGGCCGGTCGCCACCGACAGGATCAAACTGCTCTGGGCGGCATTGATGGAAAACTCTTCGGAGAGCAGCGGCATCATCGGTTGCACGCAATACAACAGGGCGAAGGTCGCAAAACCGCCACAAAACAACGCCAGCACCGTACGCATGAACAACGGTGTGCCTTTTTCGATGTAGATGTCTTTGCGTCCGGTGACGCCATCATCGGCAGGCGGCGGGATCTCATGGGCCAGTGGAGCGACAGCAGTTTTCACGGTGAACCTCGCAGGAGCACGACCAGGCAGGCAATGGAAAAAGCATATAGCCGGTTAATGTTTCTATCCAATATATTGTTCGACCTGTTTAAGACGTTCTACGACCTATTGGATTGCTTATGGAACTGCGTCATCTGCGTTACTTCATAGCCGTTGCCGAAGAACTGCATTTTGGTCGCGCCGCGCTGGCGCTGGGCATCTCCCAGCCGCCCCTTAGCCAGCAGATCCAGGCACTGGAGCAAGAGATCGGCGCGCGGCTGTTCAATCGCACCAATCGTCGCGTCGAACTGAGTGAAGCCGGACGTTTGTTTCTCGAAGAGGCCCGACAGGTGCTGGCCCAGGTCGACAAGGCCGCCGATGTCGCCCGCCGCGCAGAGTTGGGCGAACTGGGCGAGCTGAAAATCGGCTTCACATCATCGGCGCCTTTCAACTCCACCATCCCCCAGGCGATTTTCACGTTTCGCCAGCGCTTTCCCGCTGTACACCTGAACCTTCGGGAAATGAGCAGCACCCAAGTGGCTGACGCCCTGGTGGACGAGGCAATCGAGGTGGGCATCATGCGACCCTTGCCGCTGCCCGACTCCCTGCGGGAGATCGAATTGAGTCGCGAGCCGCTGGTGGCCGTGCTCAGTTCCAAGCATCCACTGGCCCAGGGCAGCGAAGGGGGCCTGTTCCTCTCTGCACTGGCCCAGGAACCGTTCGTGTTCTTCCCCCGCAGCTACGGCAGCGGTCTCTATGCACAACTCCTGAGCCTGGCCCGCGACGCCGGCTTCAGCCCGAACTTCGCCCAGGAGGCCGGTGAGGCCATGACCATCATCGGCCTGGTGGCGGCGGGGCTGGGCGTCTCGGTCCTGCCGGCGTCCTACCAGCGCATGCGTATTGACGGCGTGGTCTACCGGCCACTGCTTGATCCGGCGGCAATGTCGGCGGTGTGGCTGGTGCAACGCAAGGATCAGTGCTCGCCGATGGCAAGGGCGTTTGTGGAGTTGTTGACCAATAGGGGACAACAACTTATGCCGGAAGAAGCCTGAATATTTGCATGTGTCAGCCGATAACCCGTTGTTCGACCCACAAACCATGGAGAAACAGGATGTTCAAGCAGTTGACCTTCACCGCTTTGCTGGCAGTCGCCGCGCTGACCACGGGCTGCGCTTCGGTAAAAATGGCGGATGACACTCAGGATGCTCAGGCAAAAACATTCCAGACTGTCCCCGACAAAGCCAACATCTACCTTTATCGCAACGAGAGCATGGGCGCTGGCGTAAAAATGCCGGTAACGCTCAACGGTAAAGCTGTAGGCCAGACTGTCGCTAAGTCGTACTTGATGCTGTCAGTACCGGCTGGCCAGCAGACCCTGGTGTCATCAGCGGAGAACGACTCAGAGCTCAAGCTCAGCACAGAAGCCGGGAAAAACTATTTCGTCTGGCAGGAAGTGAAAGTGGGCTTCATCAAAGCGCGGAACAACCTGCAGGTTGTCGATGAAAAAACCGGCCGCGCCGGGGTGGCTGAAAGCAAATTGATTCAGGCCCAATAACTCGGCTGCCTGCACCGAGCTATTCATTGAAGGGCGCCCAAAGGCGCCCTTCGTCGTTCATGGCCGCATCATCGGTCTGTGCAAACCCAGCGGGAAAACCGTCTGCGATGAACGACTTTTTACTTAACCCTCCCAAACCGTCGCCGGCCTATTGACGTGATAGTCATAAAACCCCTGGAGGGTCCAGGTTTCGCCCTTGCGTTCAAAGGCAGCGCGCCATGCGCCTCTGCCACTCCCGGGTGACAGTTGCGCCATGTCGTACCAGTAATACCGGTTGATGCGCTTGGTGGTGACCCGGCCTGCACGAATGTCAGCCATGATTTCCGTTATTTTCGTTTTGGCTGCCTCAGTAAAAGTGTCATATGACATCTGTGACTCGGCCAGCAGGCTGGTGCTTGTCGAAAATTTGTCTGCGACAACCGGGCCTTCCGCAACAGCGAGGGGGGCGGTCGCGGCCGCAGGTTTGCCGGTGACTTTCTTCGTCGGGACTTGGGTCACGACCTCGATATCAAACGTGTCGTAGTTCGAGAGGTTTTTACTGAAGTTCGTGATGTCCTCGCCGGTGACCAATAACGTTTTCCGCTGCGACTTGCCCTTGTTGACGATGACATAAGGAATCTTATGGTTGCGGATTTCGGTCAGGAGGCCGGGCTTGTGTCTTTTTTTCATCTCGTCCCTGAACGCGCTGAGTTTGTTACTTTTATACGCCCGGAAATTTTCAGGGTTCTGTTTATATTGTTCCCTGGCCGCTTCCACCTCGGGTCCCGTCCCTGAGTACCGTTCGCCCAGATCGACCCAGACGCGCTTTTCCGCTGCCTCGACCACGTCATGAATATCGTCCTGGATTTTAGTCATGGCGGCTTTCTTTTTCCCCTGTTCAGGGATGATGGTAATGAATGACGCGCCGGTGAGATTGTCGGGCAAGGAGGACATCATCATCTTGAAGTTGCCTTCGCTGTCGAAAAGCTCCCTTTTCAGCGGCAGGGTCATGTCGAATACTTTTATCTTTTGAGCGGCCGTCAGCTGGATCCCTCTTGCCTGGGAGTCGATGTCTCTGGTGCAGTAGTCGACGGCCTGCCATACGTTGTATTTATACAGCAGGCTGTCGTGGGCCTTTTTATGTTGCGTGAGGTCCTGGTGTCCTTTGTTTATCCAGTTTATTCGTGAGCGATAAGTGTCTATGTCGCGTACGTGGATGTCATTCATGCTCTCGCGCACGATACGCTCTGCCAGTTCCTCGGGCATCGAGTAGATGACTTTTTTTGCCGTATTCACCACTGCCCGAGACGGCCACTGATGGTCGACGAGGACGCCCTCTACCAACGCGTTATAGGTTTTCTGTTGCGGGGTTTCCGGGGGCCGACCGAACAGGCTTTGTATGACTCCACCACCAAGCAGCCGTTTTGGCTCTTCGATCTGCCAGCGGCCATTTTCCCAGGTTACCGTCCGCTGGTCGGTACGGTTGTTCGGCCCATAGATAATTCGTTCGCCTGCTTGTATGGCGGTTTTGCAGTAGTCCTTCCCCAGCTTCAGATAACCCTGCCCACCGGCGTCCCTGTACCGATTGCGCCCCTCGGGCACCAGTCCCTTGCCGTCGAACCCTCTGAGGATAAACGGTTCGAGCTCCGGGTCCGGCATGCGGGGCAAGGCTGAGAGCGCCGGGCGAGGCTTACCCCGGCGCCGTGCCGCGCGGGACATGATCAGGTCCTGACCGCCCTCTGCCAGTACCTCACCGAGCCCGCTGATAAGATCACTCGTCCACTGGCTGAAGCTGCCCCCTTCATCCTTTATCGCCGACACCGCAGCACCGCCGGTCATCACGGGCAGAATCGCGCGGCCCAGTACCCCACCCAGCCGGCCTGCATAGAACATTGACATCGCCCCCGTCAGTAGCATGACTGCAGTCCTGCGCCCATCTTGTGCCGCTGTGCTGTCGCGCTCGGCGTTGGTCACGGTCAGCAGGTCCGCCGTCTGGATCGCGTGGGTGATCTGCGTCTCATGCAGCGCTTTGAAAAGGTTGCCTTTAACCACGGGCGAATAGACTTTCAATGCGAAGTCATCCTGAACCCTGTGCTTGATCCAGGAAAAGGTGGGTTGCGTCACTTTCTTGATCTTCTCGTTGAGGGTCAGGTTTTCCGCGGACGGCACCAGGCTGGCAAGCTGATCGGCTTGCTTGAGCAGCGGCAGGTGCGAAATCAGCCAGTGGGTCATTTCCGGCGTGGCGGTGAGCGTCCGCACCAGGGCCGCCTCCAGCTCCCGGTCGCTTCCGGCATCGACGTCCCTGAACTGCTTGCCGTCCGGTGCTTCTGGTGTGTACAGGGTCAACGAAGGCCGGCTGCCAAGGGTCTTCACCCCAAAGGCCAGCAGCTCCTTGAGTACGCTGTCACCCCACTGGATCTGGCGGACCACCACCTCATGTCCGTTGACCTTGCTGCGCCCCTGCGGCGTCGGGCTGTCCAGCGCCGCCAGCACCAGGTTCAGCCCGGTATTGTCCTTGTCGTGGGTAAAGTCGCCCGAGATATGGGCGGCCCACGCCTGCGCCCGCATCTGTTTGGCCTTCAGGGACATCCACTGTGCTTGCTGCTCCCGGGCTGCGAGCTGCAACGCGGGCGAGAGCCGGGCACCGATGTTTGCCCGTTCAATGACTTCTACAATCTGCGCAAAACTCAGCGGACCTTCCACCGTGGTGTCGCTGGCCGTGCGTTCCTCCGGCGTCAGGTTGGACATTGCCCACTGCGTCAGGGAGCGGCGGTCATCAAATAGGCCCTTCACCTTGCCCGACGAGAGCCCGGAGCCGAATGGCGACTCGCCTGTCGGGGCGTGCGGATCGAGCAGATGCTTGCGGATACTCAGAGAGACCTGGTCAGGATCGACCGGTGGGTACTTCTCCTTGATGAACCTGGCAAGCAGGGTGCGAGTCCGGTCATGAAGGGCGTCAGGGGTTGCCAGGGTGACCGGGTCCGGCGGTGGTGGCGAATCTGTCAGGGTTTGCTGCAAGTCCTGCACGGCCTTCCACCAGGCCAGACGGTCGCTGCCGATAACGTTAGGGTCGCGGTGCAGCCAGTCGTGCAGTTTTTTCCGGTTCAGCCGTAACTCGCGCTCGTCCATGGCGCCAGCCAGATCCAGCTTGTGCCTGAGGTCCGCCGCCGCATCTATCCTGGCCATCCAGGTGGTGAGACTTTCTCCCTCTGCCGGGCCGCTGGATAGAACCTCGCTCACGGCGGTTTTCTGCGCCGCTCGCAGGTCAGTGACCAGGCGAGCGAGAAAGTTCTGCGCCATTGACGCCGTGCTCACCGTATCCTGAGTGCCGTCTTCCACCAGGCGGGCCTTCAACGCCGTCAAGTCAGCGTAAACCTCCAGTGGGCTACCCGGGCTGCATAGCACCGCGCCCCCCGGATGATCGGCATTATCGTGCTGCGTCAGCGCAACCGCCCCCGGCATCGGTACGCTGAACCCCCACCCTTCGGGGGTCAGATTCAAACCGTAGACCCCGGGCCGGACACGCTCCGCCAGCTTGGCACGGGACGCGCCGTCCGGCGCCGACAGGGCGAAGTCCGCCACCGCTTTGTGCATCGGCAGGCTCAACACAGCGTCCAGCCGGTGGAGATCCGCCTGTGCCTTGAGTTGCGTGCCGAACTCATCGGCCAGCCAGTCGCTGACACTGCGGCCTTGGCTGAACTCGGCAGGTTTATCCCAAAAATGCTCCAGCGCCCGCTCCAGCAGTCGTGCATGAGACGCGGGCGTGACGCTTATCCGCCGCCTGATCTCTTCCTTTGCGTCACGACTATTGAGGACTGCCGGCATTTGCGTGGCATCGTCCTTACCCGTGACGATGTCGATGTTGTCCAATTCGAGGAAGAACTCGCGCGCGTTGATCTCGCCGGCAATCGCGCGCCAGAAAAGCGTATCGAGGGGAACAGTCTGCACCACCGTTCGTTTTGAAGTCGGCTCGTCCTGCCGCCGGCACACCAGTATGTCTTTGGCTACCAGAGTGTTCGCCAGGCTGGGAAAGGCTTTCGCCAGCCAGTACTCCATATGTTGGGCTGTCACCTTCGACGGACGCGGAACGGCGCCGTTCAGGTGGATCATCTGCTGCTGCGAGGCATTGAGCCGGTTTATCAGCGCAGCGCTTGGGGCCATGGCACTGTCGGCCTGTAACGGGTTGTCTTCCAGCATGTTCTCTTCCTGAGAAATTTTCGGAAGGAGCAACCTATGGGAGAAGAACGCAGGCAGGGTGGTAGATAGATACCGCCTGCTGCGGTGTCAGGCGGTGTACGAACGAAACGGTCGAAGCCACTGCATCTGTGGGAGCAAGTTTTGCTCCCACAGATTGTTTTGGCTGCCAGGTGCAAGCCGATCAATGCCGGTCGCAGCCCCTCATTCCTTGATCACGGGTAATAGGGATATCAATCCAGCTCAGCGCCAGCGGCGGAAAATCAACGAGGTGTTGACCCCGCCAAAAGCGAAGTTGTTGTTCATCACGTACTCGTTGCTCATGGACCTGAACTCATTGCACAGGTAGTCGAGCTTGCCGCACTGGGGATCGACCTCATCGAGGTTGAAGGTGTGCACGTAGAGATCGCGGTTCATCATTTCGATGCTGAACCACGATTCCAGCGCACCGCAGGCGCCGAGGGTATGACCGAGAAAGCTTTTCTGCGAACTGATGGGCATGTGCTCGCCAAACAGGCTGCTGGTGGCCAGGGTTTCGGCGATGTCGCCCTGTTCGGTGGCGGTGCCGTGGCCGTTGACGTAGCCGATGGCGGCAGGTTCCAGGCCAGCGTCTTCCAGGGCCAGTTCCATGGCCCGGCGCATGGTGCTCAGTTCGGGACGGGTAGCGTGCTGACCGTCGGCGTTGCTGCCGAAGCCGACGATTTCGGCATGGATTCGCGCTCCTCGGGCCAGGGCGTGCTCCAGTTCTTCGAGTACCAGCATGCCGGCGCCTTCACCGATCACCAGGCCATCGCGGTCCTTGTCATAGGGCCGTGGGCTGGTCTGCGGGGCGTCGTTTTTCAGGCTGGTGGCGTACAGCGCATCGAAGACCATCGCTTCGGTCGGGCAGAGCTCTTCCGCGCCGCCGGCGAGCATCAGCGGCAGGCGGCCGAATTTGATTGCCTCATAGGCATAGCCGATGCCATGGCTGCCGCTGGTGCAGGCGCTGGAGGTGGGGATCAGCCGTCCGGTAAGCCCGAAGAAGATACTGATATTGGCCGCCGTGGTGTGGGGCATCATCCGTACATAGGAGTTGGCGTTCAACCCTTCGGCCACGCTGTTGAGCAGCATGTTGCCGAACGCCTTGATCTCGTCGGTACTGCCGGTTGACGAACCACAGGAGACGCCCATGCGCCCGTCCTTGATCGACTCATCGCCCAACAGCCCCGCATCGGCCAGGGCCTGTTCGGCGGCGCCGACGGCCAGGCGCGATACCCGACCCATGCTGCGCAGTTGCTTGCGCGTCCAGTGGGTCGGGACCTGGAAATCATCGACAGGCCCGGCCAGGCGAGTGTTCAGCTCGGTGAAGCGGTCCCATTCGTCCATGCGTCGTATGCCGCTGCGGTTGGCGGCGAAGTTGGCGGCGATGGTTTCCCAGTCGCTGCCCAGAGAGGTGATGCCGGCCATGCCGGTAACGACGACGCGCTTCATCAGCACAGGCCTCCGTTGACGGCCAGGACCTGCCGGGTGATGTAGCCGGCCTCGGCGGACATCAGGAAATTCACCGCGCTCGCGACTTCTTCCGGGGTACCCATGCGCTGGGCGGGGATCATTTTCATCAGTTCTTCCACGGGCACGTTTTCATCGAGCATGGCGGTATCGATCAGTCCGGGCGCGACGCAATTGACAGTGATCTTGCGCTTGCCCAACTCGATTGCCAACGCCTTTGCCGCGCCGATCAGGCCGGCTTTCGACGCGCTGTAATTGACCTGGCCGCGATTGCCGATCAGCCCCGAAACGGAGGTGATGCAAACAACTCGCCCAGCGGCGCGCCGACGGATCATCGGCATCATCACCGGGTGCAGGACGTTGTAGAAACCGTCCAGGTTGGTCCGCATCACCACATCCCAGTCGTCCTCGCTCAAGGCCGGGAATGCGCCGTCGCGGGTCAGGCCGGCGTTGAGCACCACGCCGTAATAGGCACCGTGGGTTTCAACATCAGCATCGAGAATGGTTTTGCACGCGCTGCGGTCCGACACGTCGAATTGCAGCACCCGGGCATTGCGGCCCAGCGCCTGGATTTCGACCTGGACGGCTTCAGCCTCGGCGCGCCCGCTGCGGCAATGCAGCACGATGTCGTACCCGGCCTGGGCCAGGCGCAGGGCGATGGCACGGCCGATGCCACGGCTGGAGCCGGTGACCAGTACGGATTCAGTCATGGCGTATTTCCTGTTGCGGACGGTTCATGAAGGTAGTGGGCTGGCTGAGGTGGCCGGAACACATTCAACCGGGCCATGGCATGAATGCCCGGGGCGTTGATGTGGCATTCGAACACGCCCATGCCGTTGTCGTCTTCCAGCGAGCGCAAACCGTGGATGGTCAATTCGGTCCCGGCCGGGAAAAATTCGACATTGCATTCGAACTTGCGGGTGCCGAGCAAAAAACCCAGCTCCACGGTGTCGCCGCGGCGGCGTGCATGACAACCGGCAAACGCGGCGACGCTCTGGGCCATCAATTCAATGCCGACCCAGGCAGGCAGCCCGCCGTCGTCGCGGCTGAACAACCCGCCGGGCTTGACGGTGGCGAGGGTGTGGATCTGCTCATCATCGAACGCCAGGACGCGGTCGATGAGAATCATGTCGCCGGCGTGGGGCAGCAGTTCGGCGAGCGGCCAGTCAATCATGGGGCGTCTCCGATAATCAGGCTGACGTTATTGCCGCCGAAGGCGAACGAGTTGCTCATCAGGCGGCGCGGTGATGTCGGGTTCAGGCGGGTGTCGGTAGTGATCCACTTCAATGCCGGCAGTGCAGGATCGGCCTGGCCGTCCCAGACATGCGGCGGCAAGGCCTGGGCGGTGTTTTGCGTACTCAGGCTCAACCAGCAGAACGCCGCTTCCAGCGCCCCGGCGGCCCCGAGGGTATGGCCGGTCATGGGCTTGGTCGACGAACAGGGCACTCCCGCTGGAAACAGCCCGGCCACTGCCTGGCTTTCCATGGCGTCGTTGTGTTGCGTGGCGGTGCCGTGCAGGTTCAGGTAATCGATCTGGCCGGGTTGCAGGCCGGCGCGACGCAAGGCTTTTTCCATGGCCTGGCGAGCGCCGCGACCACTGGGCTCCGGCGCTGAAATATGGTGGGCATCGGAGCTGGCGCCGTCACCCAGCAAGGCGATCGGTGCCGGATGTCCCGGCGTCCTGCTCATGAGAAACAGCACCGCGGCCTCGCCGATGTTGATGCCGCTGCGGTTGACCGAAAACGGATTACAGCGCTCGCCCGATACCGCTTCCAGGGCCGAAAAGCCGTTGAGGGTCAGTTTGCACAGGCTGTCCACGCCGCCGCAGAGCACCGCATCGCACAGGCCCAGGTCGAGCAGGCGTCGGGCGCTCATCAAGGCCCGGGCGCTGGATGTGCAGGCGGTGGATATCACATAGGACGGGCCGCTCAGCTCCAGCCAGTCGCAAAGGAAGTTGGCCGGTGCGCTCAGCTCCTGTTGCTGGTAGTCGTAGCCGTCGGGGAAGTGCTGCTCATGCAGGTAATGGGCAATGCCCTGACTGGCTTCTTCGATGCCCGAGGTACTGGTGCCCAGCACGACACCGATGCGAGCGCGACCGTAGGTCTGGATGGCCTGATCGATCTCATCGCGAATCTGCATCCCCGCTTCGAGCAGCAACTGATTGTTGCGGCTGCGGTGCGCGATCAAAGATTGCGGTATGCAAGCGAGTTCACCGGGCACCGAGGCCACCGGCAATTTACGTTCGGCCACCCAGCCATCCTGCACGCGCACGCCGCCGCAGTCGCCGGCAAACAGGTTGCGCGCCACTTCATCTTTACCCCGGCCCAGGGCGCAAATTACCCCCAGGGCATTCAAATAAGCGGTCATGGGGTACTCTCGGTCAACGGCATGATGCGGTAGTGCGGGCCTTCGTGCAGGCCCAGTTCAAAATCCAGCGGTTGCTTGTAGCGCACTTGCCAGCGTTGGCCCAGGGTTCGTTGCCGAACCTCTTGCCGGGCGGTGGGGTAGTTGTCCGGCAGCTCGGTTTCAGGTGTCAGGGCAAACAACAGCGCGGCGAAAAGCTCACGGGCTTCGGCATTGGGTGGCAGCAGTCCGTCGGCTTGCCACTGGCCGTCCACCAGGCGTTGGCGGGCCAGGGGAATGCCCAGCGGGTCCAGCATCGACCAGCGGATACCGGCGCCTTCGCGCTGGATCACCAGCAGCCAATCCTGGCGCTGTCCGGCCAGTTGTCGCTCGATATGCAACTGCAGCGGCAGTGCCAGGGTTGGTGTGCGTTCCGGCAACGGCGCCTGACTGGCGCAGGCCCCGAGCAACAGCAAGCAGCCAAAAAGCAGCGCACGAATCATTCGACAGTCCCTTCAACGGGTTTACGGGCCACTACATTGATCAGGGTTTCCTCCCGCTCGCCAAAGGGCCGCGGGCGGCGCAGGCCGAAGCGTTCGAGAAGGCCGAAATCCCTGGCGCGGCTCCACCACAGATAGGGATACGAGACGTTGGCGGCTTCGAACTGGAAACCCTGATCGCGGATCATCTCCAGGTACTGCGCGGCACTTTTTTGCACGTGCATGGGATGACGGAACAGCCAGCGGATCACCCAGGTATCGATGTAGGCCGCCGTGGACTCCGCGAACATCAGATAGCCGCCGGGCTTGAGCACGCGATAGAACTCGGCGAGGGCTTTTTCCTGCTCCACCAGGTGATGAAAGGTTTGATGGCAGAACAGCAGGTCGACGCTGTCATCAGGCACCATCAACGTCGCGCAATCGCTGCCGACCAGTTCCACGGCCATGCCTTGGCGTGCGGCTTCCGCAAGACTCAGGTCCAGGCTGTGAGGGTCGGCGTCGACGCCGATCAGGCGTTGTGGCGCGAACACCTGGCGCAAGTATTGGAACGACTTGCCCTGGCCGCAACCGGCATCGAGCAGCACCGGAGCCACCGGCAACGGGCCGCTGAAAAGGTTGCGCAGGTCATTGATCGCCACCCGCAAGACATGGTGCTGCCAGGTGTGGCTGCGCAGGAACCAGAAGCCGAAGCGGGTCTCTTCGACGTAGTTGTCGCTCAGGTAGCTCATGGCTGCTTTCTCATGGTGCCGGGCTCGCACAGATTTCCGACAGCATGCGCAGGCGCCGCTTGGGTTCGCTAACGAACGGATTGCGCTCATCCCAGGCGTAACCGGCCAGGATCGCGCTGATCATGCGGCGAATGTCTGGCGAGCCGTCGGTGTAGAAAATCACGTCCTGGAAGGTGCCGGCGTACCAGCCCTCGACGTAGCAGCGGAAGGTGTCGACGCCACGTTTGAGTGGCTCGGCGAATTCGCTTTGCCAGTCCACGCTTTCTCCTTGCAACTGCCGATGCAACACCCCGGCGGCCATGCTGGCCGAGCGCATGGCGATGGTCACGCCGGAAGAGAACACCGGGTCGAGGAATTCCGCGGCGTTGCCCAGCAGGGCGAAGCCTGGGCCATGCAGCGTTTTGACATTGGCCGAGTAGCCGCCGATGGTTCGCGCCGGGGTGTCCCATATCGCGTTGCTGAGTACGCCGGCCAGGCTTGGTGTTTCGTCGATGAAGCCGCGCAGGCAAGCGTCAAGATCGTCAGTGCGACCGGCGAAATGCTCCGCCGCCGCGACCACGCCGACTGAACAGCGCCCGTCGCTGAACGGGATGGTCCAGAACCACACATCGCGTTGGGTCGGGTGAGTGGTGATAAGGATTTTTTCGCGGTCGAAGGTTGGGGCATCAATGCAATCTTCGATGTGGGTGAACACCGCCTGGCGCAGCGGAAAGTTCGAGGGCGCCTCAAGGTCCAGCAGGCGTGGCAAGACCCGGCCATAGCCGCTGGCGTCGAGGACGAAATCGGCCTCGACGAGATACGCGCTGCCGTCTTCGCGCTGGACGCCCAGTTGTGGTTTGGCAAGTGAGAAGTCGGCGCCGGTGATGGCCTGTCCATAACGGATCTCGACACCTTGCAACGCCGCCTGATCGGCCAGCAGCTTGTCGAAGTCGGCGCGCTGCACCTGGAAGGTGGTGGGCTTGCCTTTGCTGAAGGTATCGCCGAAATCGAAGGCGCTGTAGCGCTCGCCCCAGGCGAACGCCGCGCCATTCTTGCGCTGAAACCCGGCGGCATTCACCGCCTCGAGCATGCCGGCCTCTTCGACGAAGTCCAGGCAATGGGACAACAGGCTTTCGCCGATGGAAAACCGTGGGAAATGCTGGCGCTCGATGACTAGCACATCGTGGCCCTTGCGCTTGAGCAGCGCGGCGGCGATAGCGCCAGAGGGACCTGCGCCGATGACGACGACCTGTCGACGTTCCATTTCAACTGTTGGCACTGGAGCTCCTGGCCGGGACGGCAATCGAGGGAATACGGTGGAAGCCGGCCAGGGCCGGCAGCAATGTCGCGATCAGGCCCATCAGCATCAGCGCAAAGTACACCGCCGGGCTGATGAGCTGTTGTTGTAGCAGCAGGTTGAGGAACACGATTTCACTCAAGCCGCGAATGTTCAGCAAGACACTTTCGCGCCAGCGACTGGCGCCAGGGAACGAGGCCCCGGCCCAGCCCAATCCCAGCCAGTTGCCCAGCAGTTTGCTGGCGATGGGTAACAGCAGCAATGCGCCGATCTGGAGCCAGTCGAGGCGACTCAGGGCGCTGTGGACGTTGATCTGCACGATGCCGAAGGTGAGGATCAGCGGGATCGCCAGGTAGGTCTGCAAACCTTGCATCCAGTTCGTGTTGAGCGGTAACACCAGCGGCACCTTGAGCGCGGCCATGCACAGCAGATAGCCGATGCCGACAATCAGCGCGTTGAGCCGGTAGTGTTCGGCCACCACCAGCAAGGCGAAAAAGATCCCGCTGTGCAGCAGCGGCTGGCGCAGGCCAAGCAGTCGCAACAGCAGCGGCACACAGGCACCGGCCAACGGCAGCAACAGGCTGGCCAGGTGCAGGCTGCCTTGGGCCAGGGCGAACAGGCTCCAGCAGATCAAGTCGATCAGAATCGCGGTTTGCACCAGGCGCCGTGTGGCGGCGGGCGGGTAGTCGATGTGACGCAGGTACAGGTACAGCACCGGAATGGCGGTGATCGCAAACAGCAGCCCCACCGCCAGGGAACTGATCCAGGGCTGGGGCGGCAGCAGCCAGAGCGCGGTCGCCAAACCGCAGGCGAATGGAACGCCGAAGCTGGGCAGGGCGACTTTCACGCTCTGGCGGTCCAGCCGCAGGTCGATCACGTCGCTGAGGATGTGCCCCAGCAACAGGGCGAAGGCGAGGCTGTAGAGATTGCTCAGCCACACCGGCGCCACCAGTTGCGCGCCGTTGAGCTGCCAGCCTGGTTCGATCCAGAAGTACATCAGCAACGGCAGGCCAAGCGTCGCCAACAGCAATTGGCTGACAATCGGGATCAGCCCGACGCGACGGCCGATGACTGTCGCCACCGCGAACAGCCCCAGGGCCATAAGCCAGAACATCAGGATGATCACTGGGCCGGCTCCGTAACCGCTGCCGCGTGGGCCTGATGCCCGGCCCACGGCGCTAGCATGAAACTGAAGGCCAGCCCCAGGCTGACCGCCAGGCCGAAGTTGCTCACCGCCGGCGTGCTGGAAACTGCCAACAGGCCGAACGACAACCAGGTGGTGACTGCCGCCAGCAGGGTGCCCAGCAGGCTCACCGCGGCGCCGCCTATCTGTTCGCGCATCAGGATCGCGTAATCGACACCGATGGCGGTGACCAGCAACAGACCGAACAGGCCGAACAGGGTCAGTGGCTGGCCCAGCCAGCCGAGGCTCGCCAGGCTGCACAGCGCCGCCAGCAACGGTAGCGCGACGACGCGAAGGGCGCCGCCGACACCGAACGGCCAGGTCAATAACAGCAGGATGAGCACGCAGGAGGCCAGTTTCAACTCGGCGGCGCTGACCTGCGTGGCGGCAAAGACCCGGTTCAGGTCCCCCAGGCGATCGACCAGTTGTACGCCGGGCAGATCCAGCGTCTGCACCCTGAGCAGCGCTGCATCATTCAAGCCTTGCAGGCTGACCACCGCCGCCACGCCCTCCGCCGTCGGGCCGAGCCAGAGTGTGCGGTACGGTTCGGCCAGGGGGCCGGCCAGTGCGGTATCGATGTCGGTCACCGGCAAGGCCTGCAATTGCGTCAGTTCGGCTTGCAGTGCGGCGACCGGCACTCCCAGGTCCAGCAGCGGTTGCCAGACCGCCGGCAACCGGGCCAGGGCGTCACGCACTTTCTGCTGTTCGGCGGGCGGGCTGACCAGTTGGTTCAGCGACAGGTAGCCCTCCAGCTTCTCCAGGCCAATCAACTGCTCCAGCCGCTCGTTGAGCACCGTCTGACGTTCCAGCAGGTGTGACTGATTATCGGCGCGGATCAGGAAGAATTGGCTGGTGGGTTGGAAGCCGGTGATACGGGCGATGGCCTGGGCTTCGTCGGTCAACTGCTCAGGCGTGCCGATCCATTGGCGAATGTCGTTTTTCGTGGTCAGTTGCCAGAGGCCGCCGGCGCAGAAGATCAGCAAGAGCCCTAACAAGACCGGTGTTCGCACCCGCGCCAGCAACGCTTCGCGCGCCCTGAGCAGGTGTTCGCACAGCCGCAGCGGCCACTGGGCCGGGTGTAAGTCCACGCCCTTGAGCAGTGCCGGCAAGAGACATACCGCTGTCAGGTAAGCACCGATCAAACCGGCGGCGGAAAATATCGCGATCTGGGTCAGGGCCGGGAACGGCGTCCAGGCCAGGGCCAAGTAGCCGATGCAGGTGGTCGCCAGGCTCAGGCTCAGTCCCGGCAGGGTCAGGCGCAGGGCCGACCAGCTGCGCCACGGTTTGAGGCTCCAGCTTTTGGACAGGTAGTGCAGCGGGTAATCCACCGCCACACCGATCAGGCTGGAACCCAGCACCAGGGTCATGACATGCATGCGACCGAACAGCGCCACGCAGGCCACCGCGCCGAACAGGATACCCACCAGTACCGGTACGAATGCCAGCCACGCTCGCAAGCGTCGGAAGGCCAGCAACAGCAACAGCAAAATGCCGATTGTCGCCCCGCCGCCCACCCAGGTGATTTCCCGCGAAGCCTGTTGTTGGCCACTGGCGGCGTACAGCAGGCCGCTGGCCGCCAGCAATTGCCCTTGGGCCAGGCCCGCCTGATCACGGCTGCGTTGCAACAGGTCGGCCACTTGCAGCGGCAGGTCCATGTCGAAAGCGTTGCCATGGGTGCGGGCCCGCAGCATCACCCAGTGTTTGCCGTCGGCTTCGGCAATCAGCGCGCCGCTGCCCACATCCAGCTGTATCGCACCGCGTTGGGGCTGGCTGTTCTGGATGCGCCCGGTCAGGCCGAGCCAGTCGTCCTGGCTCGGCACCAGGCTGAAGCCGCTGAACGGATCGAAGAGCGCCTGCACCCGTTGCTGGATGAAGGCCTGGGGCTGATCGATCAATTGTTGCCGATCCGCGGCCGAGAGCATTGCCAGTCGCCCCTTGAGCAATTGCGCGCGCAAGGCCGGCAGATCGGCTTGCAACGTCCACTGGACCTTGTCGAACAAACCGCTGGCTTGCCATTGCTCGCCAAGGGTTTGCGCCAGAGCGATCGCCTGTTGGCGCTCGGTGTGCCCGACCAGTAGTAGCACCTCGCGGTTGAGGGGTTCTTGCATACGTTGTTCGGCGATGAGTTCAAGCGCATCAGGAGCGGTACCGGGCACCAGCTCCATGAGGTTGGCCGACAGCGGCGCGCCATTGCGCCACTGCCAACCGGCCAGCGCCAGCACCGCCAACAGCAGAATCAGGAACAGTCGCGGCAGCTTGTGTTCACTCGGCAAAGTCATGTTGCTCCGCTTCGCTCAAGGCTTTCGCGCTGGTGCTGTCCTGCATGCGCAGCACGGTACGGTCACCCTGGGTTTCCAGCAGTTCGATACGCTGCACCAGTTCGCCGCCATCGATGTTGATCTGGTTGAAGATTTGTTTGAGCAGCACCGAGCGCGGGGTCAAGGTGAGCTTCCACTGCTGCGGTTGGCCCGACAGACTGAGGTCGAAGTCCCGTTGCAGGCCGCTGCTGTCGCCCTGTAACACCGCAAGGAACAACCGATTCTGCTCGGCGCCGGCACTCTTGTTCGGCAGTGTCTGCCAGGTGTCGCCATCGCGCCGGGCGATTCCCTGGGGGGTGATGCGGTAATCCTGCTGCAGCGGGGTTTGCAGCAGCCACAGCAGGCCATGGTTTTTTGCCAATACGAAACGGCCCTTGCTGGTGAGCGGCTGGGGCAGGGCGCGCAGGTGTTTTTCCTGGATGAACTGGCCGTGGATCACGTCCGGGCGCGCCAGTTGTTCGCTCAACTGTTGCAAGTCGAACGCCTGGGCAAAGGGCGCCAGGCCCCACAGCAGCAGCCAGATGAACAGGCGCTTCACGGTAATTTCCTTTCAACGGCTTGGACAAAGACCCGCGGCGAGGCCAACAGCATTTCGCGACTCGCGACGTCCACCGCGACTTGTACCGAGCTGGCGCGGGTCAGGCGCTCACCCGTGGCTGCGTCGCTGATCAGGTAATTGATCTTCAGGCGGCTCTCCCATTCCACCAGGCTGGCGCGCACGGTCAGGGTCTGACCGAACACGGCGCTGCGCACGTAGCGCAGTTGCAGGTCGATCACCGGCCACGCATAGCCGGATGCGAGCATGTCGTTGTAGTTGTGGCCGATCAGGTCGAGCAAGGCGCAGCGGGCCACTTCCAGGTACTTGACGTAATGACCGTGCCAGACCACGTTCATCGAATCGACATCGAAAAACGGCACCACGACCTGCGTTTCGACGTGCAACACCCCTTGGCTACGCATGCAGCCTCCAGTGTTGTTCGGCGATGCGTTGCAGGCACAGGCGCAATTCGCCTTCCAGGGCGCGATCCTCGATGACCGGCGGGAAATCCACGGCCAATTGTTCGTGCATGTCGGCCAAGGCCGGCGGCAGCGGTCGGGCATCTTCGGCACGGCTGCGCAGCCACACGCCCTGGTTGGCGGCCAGCAGCGTCGCGGCGGCCACTTGTTCGGTCAGTTCCAGCACGCGGATCGCATCCCGGGCAGCGATGGTGCCCATGCTCACTTTGTCCTGGTTGTGGCATTCGGTGGAGCGCGAGAACACGCTGGCCGGCATGGTGTTTTTCAAGGCTTCGGCGGTCCAGGCGCTGGTGCCGATCTGCACCGCCTTGAAGCCATGGTTGAGCATCGCTCGCTCGGCGCTGGCGCCGGACAGGTTGCTCGGCAAGCCGTGGTTGTAGCGTTCGTCGACCAATAGCGCGAGCTGGCGGTCCAGCAGATCGGCGACGTTGGCCACCAGGTTCTTGAGGCTGTCCATGGCAAAGGCGATATGCCCGCCGTAGAAATGCCCGCCGTGCAGTACGCGCTCGGCTTCGGCGTCGATGATCGGGTTGTCGTTGGCGCTGTTGAGCTCGATTTCGATGAATGAACGCAACCAGTTCAGACTGTCGGCCAGCACGCCGAGCACGTGGGGAGCGCAGCGCAGGGAGTAGCGATCCTGCAGGCGATGCAGCGGCGCGGTGGGGGCGTCGATCGCCAGGTCCTTGCGCAGCCACGCGGCCACTTGCATTTGCCCCGGATGCGGCTTGGCGGCGAACAGGCGCTCGTCGAAGTGCTCCGGGTTGCCTTGCAGCGCGACCACGTTCAGCGCGGTGATGCGGGTTGCCAGTTGCAACAGGTAGTCGGCGCGGGCGAAGGCCAGGCAGGCCAGGCCGGTCATCACGGCGGTGCCGTTCATCAGCGCGAGGGCTTCCTTGGGCCGCAGCACCAACGGAGTCCAACCGAGTTCGCGGTGCACATCGGCGGCCAGGCGGCGTTCGCCAGCGAACATCACTTCCCGCTCGCCGGAGAGGGTGGCGGCGACGTAGGACAGCGGCGTCAGGTCCCCGCTGGCGCCCACCGAGCCTTCTTCCGGAATCAGCGGCAGGATGTCATGTTCGAGAAAGGCCTGGAGCCGCTCCAGCAGTTCCACGCGCACCCCGGACACGCCGTGGCACAGCGACTGCAAACGCGCGGCCAGCACGGCGCGGGTGGCCTGCGGGTCCAGCAGTTTGCCCAGGCCGCAACCGTGGAACGTATACAAGTGACGGGGCAGGGCCTCGACGTGGTGCAACGGCACGGCCACCACGCAGGAGTCGCCGTAACCGGTGGTCACGCCGTAGATCACGCCTTCCTTGTCCAGCAAAGAGTCGAGGAATTGCGCACCCTTGGCGATGCGCTGGCGGAATGCCGGATCATCCTGCAACCGCGTCTGCACCTGACGATTGGCCAGGGCCAGTACGTCCTCGATGCGCAAGGGGCGTTCGCCGAAGGTTACCGGCTCAAGAGTGGGCATCGTCATCGGTCTTCCAGAAAGGGTAAAAGTTGAACCACTGTTGCGGTGCCTGGAGGCAATAGTGCGCCAGGCGCTGGGCGTAGAGGCCGGCCCAATGGGTGATGACCTGCTCGCGGTCGCTGCGTTTCCACACCACGGCCTCGGCGAAGGGGTCGAGGGTGACCCGATAGCGTCCCTCGTGCTTGAGGCACATCAGCAGGTTGATCGGGCATTTGAGCAGCCCGGCCAGCAGCCAGGGCCCTTGGGGAAATGCCGCCGGGCGACCCATGAAGTCCACGGTCACAGTGCGTGCGCCGTGCAGCGGTATGCGGTCGCCGGCTATCGCCAGCCACTCGCCGCGTTCCAGGCGTTCGCTCAGTTGCAGCATGATCACCGGGTCCAGCTCGCTGACCTGGATCAGCCGCAGATGCGTGGCGCCGGCTTCCCCCAGCAAACGATTGAACTGTTCGGCATGCTTGGTGTGCACCAGCACGTTCATGGTCACTTTCTCGCCCAGCTCGGCCAGGGCCCGGCACATTTCCAGGTTGCCCAGGTGTGCGCCCACCAGCATCTGCCCACGGCCGTCGCGCAAGTGATTGCGCAGCAATGCCGGATCGACGATTTCGATCTGTTCCAGGCTCAGCTTGCCGTTCCAGACGTCGAGCTTGTCCAGCAGGGAGTCGGCAAACGCCATGAACTGCCCGAACACTCGCCAATGGCTTGGGCGCAGCTCGGTGCGGCCGCTCCAGTCGGCCAGGCGCTGCTGGTATTGCCAGGCTGCCTGCCGGGCGCTGCGGCCGAAAATGAAGAAGTACAGGACGATGCCGTAGAGCAACGGGCTCAATAAGCGGCGGCCCAACACCTTGGCGGCGAACGCGGTGAGTTTCATCAGCCAGAAACTGCCGCGCTCCTGGCGGTCGGCCCAGTGCTGCTTGTCTGTCTCAAGGCTCATGTTCGCCACCGTCGCCAGAGAATCAGGGGGGAGCGCACCAGCATGCCGAAGAACAACCGGGTGTGCATGCTGGAAATCAGTACGTTGTCGTGGAACAGGCGAAAGTGCGAAACCCCGTCCAAGGGGTAGTGAACCCGGGTACGCAACCAGCGCATCGGTTGATTGCGCCAGGCCAGGCGCACCAGGATGTCGGAGTCGAAATCCATGCGCTTGCCAATGTTCGCCGAATTGATCAGCGTCAGGACCGGTGGCAACGGGTAGACCCGAAACCCGCACATCGAGTCGCGGATTTGCAGGGACAGGCTGTTGATCCAGACCATGACATGCGTCAGGTAGCGTGCATACAAGCGGCCTTTGGGCACGCTCTCATCGTATTGGGGATAACCGCAGATCACCGCCTCCGGGTGAGCGCGGGATTGCTCGATGAAGTTCCTTACGTCGCCAAGATCGTGTTGCCCGTCGGCATCGACCTGCAGGGCGTGGCTGAAGCCCAGGCGCGACGCTTGCCGCAGACCGGTCATCACCGCGCCACCCTTGCCTTGATTGACCGCCAGTCTGACCAGATGGACCTGTTCGCCCTCGGCCAGCCGCTCCAATACCGCCGCGCAGGCCGGGCTGCTGGCGTCGTCCACCAGCACGCAGGGCAAGCCGTTGGCGAGCAGCGCTTGCACCACGGTCGCGACGGCGGTTTCGTGGTTGTAGACCGGGATGACGGCGCAGGGGTTATGCATGGTTTGCGCCTTCCACCGATCCATTGTGAACAGGGCGCTTATTGTGGCGAGGGAGCTTGCTCCCGCTCGAGTGCGCAGCACTCGCCCGGCGATTTGAAACGCTTGGGGCTGCTTCGCAGCCCAGCGGGAGCAAGCTCCCTCGCCACAGGAGGACGGTGCAATCAATCATCGGCCACCCCCAGGACAATCCGCCCACTCGAACAGGCCGCCGTGTCATTGCGATAAGCGAAGTACAGCTTGCCGCGCTCGCGGTCGAAACGCAGGTGCAGTTGGATTTCATCGCCGGGGCGCATCAGTTGCTGGAACTTCAGCACTTCCATGCCGACGAACCGCGGCGGCAGGTCCATCAGTTGTCGGCCCAGGCTCAAGGCCCAGTCGACCTGCACCACGCCGGGGAGGACCGGTGCGGTGGGAAAGTGGCCGCTGAAATACGCCAGGTCCGGGGGCACCAGCAGTTGCAGGCTCCATTGCCCGTCGGTTTCGACCTGTTCGAGCACTTGCGGGGCTTTGGGGCGCGCAGCCATCAGCAGGGCTTCGACTTCGGCCTGGGGCAGCTTGCCTTGGGCGTTGAGCGGCAACTGCCGCAGCCAGCGCCAGCGCCGAGGCAAGGCGAGGGTTTCGCAGTGTTCGCTCAAGTGACGGCGCAAGGCCTCGGTCACGGCGCGTCGACCCAGGTTGCGCAAGGCGTGCAGGCCGCTTTCGCTCAGCACCAGCAGCGCCCCGAGGGAGGCGCGATTTTCCTGGACCACCCCCAGTCGGGCTTCGCTGACCCAGTCGTGGGCCATCAACGCCTGTTCCAGCATGGGCAGGGAGATGCGTTTCTCTTCAAGCTTGACGATGCGATCCAGCCGCCCGAGCAGTTCGAAGCGTCCATCCCCGGCGATCCGCGCCGCGTCGGCGGTGTGTTCCACATGGCCGGCCGGCAGATAAGGCGAGGCGATCAGCAAGGCGCCGTCACTGTCCTGGCTCAGCTTTACGTCGGCGAAGGGCTGCCATAAGCCTGCGCCCTGACGCCAGGCGATGCCGCCGGTTTCCGAACTGCCAAAGATTTCCGTCGGCCATTGCCCCAGCCGCTGGTGCAGGCTTTGGGCGGCCTCGGTCGGCAAGGCACCACCGGAGGAGAATACCCGGCGTACGCAGCTCAAGGCTGGCCAGTCGAGGTTATCGCCCATGCGCTTGAGCAAGGCCGGGCTGGCGACCCAGGCAAAAGCCGGGTACTGACGGCTGGCGCGTTGCAGGTCTTCGGGAAAAGCCAGTTGCCGGCGCACGAATGTACGCCCGGCACACAGCGGCCACAGCACCCGAAACAGCAGGCCATAGATGTGCTGGGTGGCGACGCTGCCGATCACGCAGGCCGGGCCCAGGTCGGTGCCCCACAATTGTTCCAGGGCCTGGACTTCGTTGCTCAACTGACGCAGATTTTTCTCGATGCGCTTGGGCTCGCCGCTTGACCCTGAGGTGCACAGGCTCAGCCAGCACTGATCGAGGTCCAGTTCAGTGGCCTCAAGGGGGGCTTGTCGCAGGTCGTCGAGACGGATGTCCGTGGGTTGATCGGTCAACCACAGGTCGACGTCCGCCGACCAGCGCTGGCGGGTCTGGGCTTGCAGGTCGGCCGGGAGCAAGACGCTGGCCCCGGCGCGCCAGGCACCGAGCAGGGCCACCGCCAGGTCGGCGGCGTCTTCCAGGTGCACCGCTATGCGCCGTACGCCGCGGGCCTGCAGACCGGCGGCCAGGCCCAGCGCCGCGTCCCGCAGTTGCGAGTGGCTCAGCGCCGGGTCGACGGCCACAGCACGGTCCGGCTGGGCGCTGAGCAACATCTGCTCAAGTGTTATCCAATTCATGGGCGGCCTCTTACCCGTTGTCGTATAAGCCATTCAATGGCAAACAGCAGCCCCATCAATCCGTAGGAAATCAGGCCGGTGTACAACATCCACCAGCTCAGCGGCGCCCAGAGGGTCAGGGCGGCGGCGAGCAAGCCGTTACACAGGAAAAATACACTCCAGACCACCGTGACCTGGCGGGTATACACCACCGCGTTGGCCGGTAGCTGCGGTTCGCGCAGGCGCGCCAGGCGCTCGACCATCGGCGGACCGTATTTCAGGCTCAGGGCGAACAGCCCGAGCATGAAGGCGCTGATCAGCACCGGATACCAGCGCAGCAGGAGCGGGCTGTCGAACAGCGCGAGCAAAACACTGAAGGCAATTGCCGTAACCGCCATCCAGCGGCTGCCGGGCCCGCTTTTACCGAGCAATGCCCGGGCCAGCCACAGGCTACCCAGCAGCAGGCCGAACTGCCATGGGGCGAAATGCTCCATGCCGAAATACACCGCAAAGGGGTACAACAGGCCCACCAGCAGCAGGCCGAGGCCAATCAGCCGGGTCATGCGGCCGGTTGAACCAGTCGATAGACCGCCTCGACCACGTCGTTCACGGTGCGCACCGACTTGAATTCTTCGGCGGCGATCTTCTTGCCGGTCTGGCGCTTGATGTGGTCGATCAGGTCGACCGCGTCGATGCTGTCGATTTCCAGGTCCTGGTACAGGTTCGACTCCAGCGTTACGCGCTCAGGGTCCAGCTCGAAAAGCTCGACCAGAGCATCGCGCAGGGTATTGAAAATGTCGTCACGAGTTTGCATGGTCCGGTCTCAGGCTACGCGATTTGCAGTGACGAAGGCCGCAAGGCTTGCCACATTGCTGAAATGGTTGCGGGTGTCCTTGGCGTCGGCATCGATCTTGATCCCGTACTCCCTCTGGATCGCCAGGCCCAGCTCCAGGGCATCCACCGAGTCCAGGCCCAGGCCTTCGCCGAACAGGGTCTGATGGTCGCCGATATCGTCGGTGCTGATGTCCTCCAGGCCGAGGGCGTCGATGATCAGCTGTTTGATGTCATGGTACAGATCGCTCATCTTCGGCGAGCTCCTTGATGTAATAGTGATGCAGAAAATCGTTGAGCCTGCGCGAAGCCTGCGGCGCAGGGCCGAGCGCGGCGAACGCCTGTGGATCTATATCGGCCCCCACGTGGAAACTGAAGTGCACGCGGCGCTGAGGGATGCGATACCAGGGTTCGGCCTTGGTCAAAGTGGTGGGGCTGACCTTGATGGTCACCGGAGTGAGGATTTTCGCACCTCGCAGCGCGATGGCCGCTGCGCCCCGATGAAAGGCCGGCGGTTGGCCTGGCCGAGTACGGGTGCCTTCGGGGAACACGATCAGGCTCTGGCCGTCCTGCAGGGCGTCGCTGGCGGCATCAAGCATGTCCATGCTGCCGTCGTTGCTGATGTATTGGGTCGAACGCAGCGGGCCGCGGGTGAAGGGGTTTTCCCACAGGCTCTGCTTGACCACGCAGTTGGCGTCGCGCACCAGGCCGATCAGGAACACCACGTCGATCAGCGACGGATGGTTGGCGATGATCATTTGCCCGGGGCGACCGAGTTTCTCCGCGCCGTCGATCTGATAGGTGAGCACGCCGGTGCGGGCCATGAAACGGATAAAGAACCAGAACAATCGCCCCACAGTGCGGCGGGCTCGCAGGCGGTGGGCCTGGGCGTCGCCGGGCAGCCAGGCCAGCAATGGAAACACCAGCAATCGCAGGCACAGCCCGCCTAGCCCGAACAGGACGAAGCTTGCCGCAGTCGCGATCAGGCGCCAGTAGTAGGCGTCGCGATGTTTACCGTTCACCGGTTGCGTTGCCAGGTCCATACACGATTCTTCCAGGCATGTTGGCAGGTGGATAGGTTGTTCAGCAGCGTACGCAACAAACCCAGGGCATGGGGCCAGTCGCTGGCGGGCCTTTGACCGGCCTGGGTGGACAGGTCCAGTTGCCAATCGTCGCCTGGAGTCAACAGCAAGCCCACTGCATAGGGGAAGGGCACATCGTTGACCCAGGGAGCGTAGACCTGGGGCGGCTGCTCTTCGGTGATCACCAGCAGCACCGCCGCCGCTCCCTCGTTCAGCAGCGCAACGGCTTCCAGGATCCCGTGTTCCAGCCCGTCGCCCGTGGCCGCCAGGGCGGTCATTTCGCTGGTTTCGCCGCGCAGGATCGACCACAGGCCGATCACGGCGTTATGCACCGACAGGCTGAATTGAGTCGGCGATAACGGTTGGTTGGCTGCCAGGTCCTTGAGAATCTCAAAAGTACGCGGGGTTTCGCCGTGACGGGAAATAAAGACCAACGGCAGGTTCGACCGGCCTTCGGCCAGCGGCCAGCCCACGCTGAAGGCCATCCGCGCCAGGCGACTGAGGCGACGGCGCTGCATGGCCGGCAGAAACGAAACGTCAGGGGCGGCATCGCTGGCGGGCAACACGACCGGCTGTCGGCTCCATGCCTGCCAGTCGTCCACGCTTTCGAGCCCAGGGGCCCACGCGCGCCATTGGGCGATGTTGAAATTGATCACAAATACACCCCACCCCTGCGGGCTTTTATTGTCACGGTTCAGTGGTTTGACCCGCGTCCAACCCTGCATGGTCTTGCGACCCAAGTGGCGCGCATTATCCGGGTGCGGTTGGCTTGTAGCAAATGCTGGTTACATTTTGCTCAGCGAAATGTACCGGTTCGTTCGTCCAGGCGCAGACAAGAGCCATTGTCGCGATTATGACGAGTATGTCTGTCGGACGTTTCTGTCACTCTCGCGCCAAGTTGATGCTTCAGGGGTGGAAAAAAACCTCCGGCGTCGTAGTCCATCCGCAGCGAAGGTAGCGAAGGGGTATCGAGGCCTACTACACTCGGGAATCTTTGATACACGGAGGTTTTGACATGCGGCGCGTGGTATTCAATCAGAAAGGTGGCGTGGGCAAGTCCAGCATCGCCTGCAATCTGGCAGCGGTCAGTGCCAGCGAGGGGTATCGCACGCTGTTGGTGGACCTGGATGCCCAGGCCAATTCGACTCAATACCTGACGGGCCTTACCGGCGACGACATCCCCATGGGTATCGCCGATTTCTTCAAGCAAACCCTGTCGTCCGGGCCCTTCTCGAAAAAGAACAAGGTGGATATCTACGAAACACCGTTCGACAACCTGCACGTCATCACTGCCACCGCCGAGCTGACGGATCTGCAACCCAAGCTTGAGGCGAAACACAAGATCAACAAACTGCGCAAGTTGCTCGAAGAGCTGGGCGAGGATTACGACCGGATCTATCTGGATACCCCGCCCGCCTTGAACTTCTATGCGGTTTCGGCACTGATCGCCGCTGATCGTGTGCTGATTCCCTTCGATTGCGACAGCTTTTCACGTCAGGCGTTGTACGGTCTGTTGGCGGAAATAGAAGAGCTCAAGGACGACCACAACGAAGGGCTCGAAGTCGAAGGCATCGTCGTCAATCAGTTCCAGGCGCGGGCCAGCCTGCCGCAGCAGATCCTTGACGAACTCATTGCCGAAGGCTTGCCGGTTTTGCCGGTGTACCTGAGCAGTTCGGTGCGCATGCGAGAATCCCATCAGGCGAGCTTGCCCCTGATCCATCTGGACCCGCGGCACAAGCTGACCCAGCAGTTCATGGAGTTGCATAGCTTGCTGGAAAGCGCCTGATTGACTGGCGTATACAAGTCCACTGTGGGAGCGAGCCTGCTCGCGATTGCGGTGGCACATTCAACATAGAGGTAGCCAGGCAGTCCGCTATCGCGAGCAGGCTCGCTCCCACAGTGCTGAGGTCAAATCCCCTGGCCGCGCAACCAACTCATCAACTGCGGCAACGGCAATGCCCCGCTCTGGCGCGCCACTTCGCGGCCGTCCTTGAACAGGATCAGGCTGGGTATCGAGCGGATCCCCAGCTGTGCCGATAGCTGCTGGTTGGCTTCGCTGTCGAGCTTGGCCAGGCGGCATTTACCCACCAGTTGCGTGGCGGCCTGTTCGAACACGGGCGCGAAGGATTTGCATGGCCCGCACCAATCGGCCCACACATCCACCAGTAACGGCAGGTCACCCTTGATCTGGCTGGCGTAGTCGCCTTGCTTGAGTTCGAACGGTTTGCTCAATAACACCTGGGCCTTGCAGCGCCCGCACTTGGGCTCATCGCCCAGGCGTTCGGCGGGGATGCGGTTGAGCCCGTTGCAGTGGGGGCAGGGGATCAGCATTGGGACAACTCCAGAAAAGATCATTGGTAAAGATTTGACCACCGTGTAGAGCACACCGCAAACACTTGTGGGAGCGAGCCTGCTCGCGATTGCGGCCTGACAGTCAATACGTCATTGACTGTCCTGCCGTCATCGCGAGCGGGCTCGCTCCCACAGGGGTTACGCGTTGCCGGTTACTTCGCGCTGGTCAGCGTGTTGTAGCTGGTCATCAGGTTGCGGTAGTCCGGGATGTGGTTGGAGAACAAGGTCGCCAGCCCTTCCACATCGTTGCGCCAGTCGCGGTGCAGTTCGCAGGCCAGACCGAACCAGGTCATCAATTGCGCACCCGAGGAGGACATGCGGTCCCAGGCCGATTGACGGGTCAGCTCGTTGAAGGTGCCAGAGGCATCGGTGACCACGAACACCTCGAAACCTTCGGCCAGGGCCGACAGTGCCGGGAAGGCTACACAGACTTCCGTGACGACGCCGGCGATGATCAGTTGCTTCTTGCCGGTGGCTTTGATCGCCTTGACGAAATCTTCGTTGTCCCAGGCGTTGATCTGGCCGGGGCGGGCGATGTACGGCGCGTCCGGGAACAGGCTCTTGAGCTCGGGCATCAACGGGCCGTTGGGGCCGGTTTCGAAACTGGTGGTGAGGATGGTCGGCAGCTCGAAGTATTTGGCCAGGTCGGCCAGGGCCAGCACGTTGTTCTTGAAGCGGTCCGGGTCGATGTCACGCACCAGCGACAGCAGGCCAGCCTGGTGGTCCACCAGCAGAACGGCGGCGTTATCTTTGTCGAGACGCTTGTAGGAAGTGGTCATGGCGTTAGTCCTCTAAGTTTTGGCTGCCGAACGGTTCGGCGTGGTTAAAGTTTTCAGTGTTGGTGTGTTGCTAAGCGATGGACATAGATTAAAACTGGCACCTTTGATGCGCTAGACTGCAAAAATCAGCCTTAGCGTTCTATTTGGAGAACGATCATCGAAGACCTCAACACGCTTTACTACTTCACCCAAGTGGTCGAGCACGGCGGTTTCGCCGCCGCCGGCCGAGCGCTGGACATGCCCAAATCGAAGCTCAGCCGGCGCATTGCCCAACTGGAAGAACGCCTTGGGGTGCGGTTGATCCATCGCTCCAGTCGTCATTGCTCGTTGACGGAGATCGGCCAGGCCTACTACCAGCGCTGCCTGGCGATGCGGGTCGAGGCCGAGAGCGCGGCCGAAGTGATCGAGCGCAACCGCTCCGAGCCCCAGGGCCTGGTGCGTATCAGTTGCCCGACAGCGTTGCTCAACAGCTGGGTCGGGCCGATGCTGACCCGCTACATGCTCAAGTACCCACGGGTGGAGTTGTTCATTGAGAGCACCAACCGCCGGGTCGACCTGATCCATGAGGGGTTCGATATCGCGTTGCGGGTACGCTTTCCGCCGCTGGAAAACACCGACATGGTCATGAAAGTACTGGGCAACAGCACCCAGTGCCTGGTAGGCAGCCCGGCCTACCGCGAGCGCCTGTCCTCACCCGCTTCACCGGCGGACCTGCACGGTTTGCCGAGCGTGCACTGGGGGGCGGCGCAGCGTGAATACCAGTGGGAATTGTTCGGCCCGGACGGCGCCAGCGCGTTGATTCGCCATGAACCACGCATGGTCACCGATGACCTGCTGGCCCTGCGTCACGCGGTACTGGCGGGTATCGGCATCGCTCACCTGCCCGCCGTGGTGGTGCGCGAAGACCTGGCTGCTGGCCGGCTGGTGGAATTGGTGCCGGGCTGGACGCCCAAGTGCGGGATCGTCCATGCGATCTTCGCCTCCCGGCGCGGGTTGCTGCCGTCGGTGCGCACGCTGATTGATTTTCTGGCCGAAGAATTCAGCCAGAGTGATATGGCGTAGGGCGCAGGCAGCATTACCACCGGATTTCCCTTGTGGGAGCGGACTCACGATCCAGGCATTTTCCCAGGACATTTATCAAGACTGCCATTCATCAGGTGCGCCGCACTGAAAACGCCCCAGGCCCTCAAAAAACACACAGCACCTGTTCGCAACCCAGGAGGCCCCATGAGCAATCCTCAAGACCCAACTATCCCCCAGGCACCCACCAACCCTAACGACGACGGCTTCGTACTCGGCACCGCCGGCCGCGACGAAGACCCGAACGCCGCCCCGTCCTACGCCATCGACCGTCGCCACGAACGGGATGAACTGACTCCCGAAGACGCCCGCGGCATGCCCGGCTACCCCGAGAAAAAACCGCCGGCCAAACCGGCTGGTGAAGCAGAGAGTGGCGAGGCAGAACCGGGCATCGAGACGCCTGAGCAGGGCAACGATAAGGTGGGGTGAGCAAGGCTCACATCCGCTCACATTTTTGCCGAAGTCTTGAAGCCTTGAGTGACTAGGCTAAAAAACACTTCGGCAACCTTCTGTCTATTTGACTCTATCGCAATTTGCGATGCGTCCGATCTGTGTTTAACTCCTCCATAGCAAAATGCGATAAGGACATTGCATGCATGTGATCACTGAGAAGCGCATCTGGGAGGCCAAGGAAAAATGGCCGCGCTGCGCCAATTCGCTGGATCAATGGTATCGGCTTATCAAACGCAACAGCCCGGCTGACTTCGCTGCGATGAAATCCATTTTTCCCGCAACCGACAAGGTCGGTCCGCTACATGTGTTCGATATTGGTGGCAATAAATTGCGACTGATTGCCGTGGTTCGCTATCGGCCTCAGCGCTTGTACATCAAATGCGTGCTGGATCATCAGGAATACGACAGAGGCAAGTGGAAGGAGGAAAAGGGATGAGTGCACTAATCGAACAAGTCGCCGCCCATTGGGAGTTTGTGTCGCCCCTGCTGCGCAAACCCAGGAACGAGGAGGACTACGACCGGTTGGTCGCAGCTCTCGATGAATTGCTGGAATTGATTGGTGAAGACGAAGCCCATCCCCTTATGAGCCTGGTGGACATCATCGGCGAATGGATCGAGGCCTGGGATCACCAACATCGGCCAATGCCCAAGGCCAGCGGCGTCGAGACACTTCGCTACCTGATGCGCGAGCATGGGATGAGCCAGAGCGACTTGCCGGGCGTCGGCACCCAGTCGGTGGTATCGGAGGTGTTAAGCGGCAAGCGCCAGCTCAATTTGAGGCAGATCCGCTGGCTGGCGGGGCGCTTCGGCGTGTCGGTTGAAACCTTTATTTGACGTTTCCCTGTGGGAGCAAAGCTTGCTCGCGATACAGGCTCCTCGGTTTATGGGGAAGACCGAGTTACTTTCATCGCGGGCAAGCCTTGCTCCCACATGCCTTGCCCTCGCAGGACTGAAGGTTTTACGACGAACAACTGATCTCCAGATGTTTGCCCCACTCCGGCGGGCGCTGCGCGTAGCTGTCCATGCCCGGCTGTTCTTCGAACGGCCTGCTCAGCACCGTGTGCAGGCGGCGGACTTCTTCGTAGTCGCCTGCTTCGGCGGCGTCGATGGCTTTCTGCGCCAGGTAGTTGCGCAGCACATACAGTGGGTTCACCGCGTGCATGCGGACGCGACGCAGGTCTTGATCGACAGGGCCTTCGCGGCTGACGCGGGCAACGTATAGCTCGCCCCAGGCGTCGAAGCCCTTGAGGTCGACGAAGTCATCACGCAGGGCGGCGACGGCCTGTTCGGGGGACTGATCGCCTAGCCGGCGGAAGAACAGGCTGTAGTCGACGCCGCTGTTTTGCATCAATTGCAGCAGGCGCTCCACCAGGTTCTGGTCATCCTCCTCGGCGCTGGTCAGGCCCAGGCGGCGGCGCATCAGGTCCAGGTAGTGGGCCTGGTACAGCGGCAAATACAAACCGAGTGTTTCACGCAGGGCCTCGACGCTGATGAACGGCGTCAGGGCCTGGGCCAGTGCGCTGAGGTTCCATTGGCCGATTGGCACCTGGTTGCTAAACGAGTAGCGGCCCTGGTCGTCGGAGTGGTTGCAGATGAAGTTGGCGTCGAAGTCGTCGAGGAAGGCGAACGGCCCGAAATCGAAGGTGATGCCCAGGATCGACATGTTGTCGGTGTTCATCACACCGTGGCAGAAGCCGTAGGCTTGCCATTTGGCGATCAATTCGGCGTTGCGCTCGACGATTTCGCGGAACATCGCCAGGTACGGCTCCGGTTGTTCGCGGCACTCGGCAAAGTGCATGTTCAGCACATGCTCCGCGAGGGTGGCATGCAACTCGGGTTTTTTGGTGTAGTAGAAGTATTCGAAATGCCCGAAGCGCACATGGCTCGGCGCCATACGCAACACCATGGCGGCGCGCTCCTGCTTTTCGCGCCATACCGGGGTGTCGGAACCGATCACGCATAAGGCGCGTGTAGTCGGTATGCCCAGGGCGTGCAGCGCTTCGGACGCCAGGAACTCGCGGATCGAGGAGCGCAATACCGCCCGTCCATCGCCCATGCGTGAGAACGGTGTCTGGCCGGCGCCCTTGAGGTGCAGGTCCCAGTGGTCCCCGGCCTCGTTGTATACCTCCCCCAGTAGCAACCCGCGGCCGTCCCCCAGTTGTGGGTTGTAATGGCCGAACTGGTGGCCCGAATACACCATCGCCCGGGGCTCGGTTTCAGCCCACAGCTTGTGTCCGCCGAACAGCTCGGCGAACAGCGGCGCCTGGGCTTCGACTGGGTCCAGGTCCAGCAATGCCATGGCTTGGTCGCTGGCAACGACCAGCCGGGGATTGTCGATAGGCTCGGGTAGCACGTGGGCCGAGAAACCGTCGCCAAGACGGGCGAAGCGGTTATCGAAGGTCAATGTTTCCAGGGTTTTCATGGCCGTCTCCGGCGCGATGCCCGCAGGCTTCGCGCGATCAGTCGAGGGTGGCTGCCGGCGGCTCTGGCAAGGACTTGGGCCCTGGCGTGAGGGGAGGCTCAGGCGTCGCGGTTTTGTCTCCAGGCAAGACAGGTGTCAGCTTGTATTCGAGGCCTTGAAGATTTTTCAAGGAAACTTCTACCTGCCGGAACGCAATGCTGATGTTCTGCTTCTTGAATTCGCGACTGATGAACCGGTTGATCTCGTCCAGCACAGGATTGCGGTCACCCAGGTCGCGCACATGCATGCGCAGCTCATGGTCCAGGGTACTCTCCCCGAAGTTGAGGAAGTACACGAGTGGTTCTGGTTCTTTCAGCACGCGCGGGTTCTCGCGGGCAGCCTTGAGCAGCAGTTCCTTGACCAGATCAAGGTCTGATCCGTAGTCGACACCCAGTTTGAGGGTTACTCGGGTGACGGTGTCGGTCAGCGACCAGTTGATCAACTGTCCGGTGATGAACGTTTTGTTCGGAACGATGATGTCTTTACGGTCGAAGTCGGTGATGGTGGTGGCACGGATACGGATCTTGCTGACCGTGCCCGACAGGTTGCCAATGGTGATGGTGTCGCCGATCCGCACCGGACGTTCGAACAGGATCATGATCCCGGAGATGAAGTTGGCGAAGATTTCCTGCATGCCGAAGCCCAGGCCGACTGAGAGCGCGGCCACCAGCCATTGCAGCTTGTCCCAGCTCACGCCCAGGGTGGACAGTGTGGTGACGAAGCCGATGCCGGCGATCACATAGGACAGCAGCGTGGTGGCGGCATAGGCGCTGCCCTGGGCCAGGTTGAGCTTGGACAGGACGAACACTTCCAAAAGTCCCGGCAGGTTACGTGCCAGGGCGAAGGTGATGCCGATGATGATCAGGGCGCCGAGCATGTCACCGATGCTGATGGGCACCATGCTCATGGCGGCGCCGGTACCGCTGGTGTATTCGTAGAGGGTGATGTTGTCCAGGTAGGAGAACACGCTGATCAGGTCCGACCAGACCCAGTACAGCGCGGCGATGAAACCGCCCAGCAGCGCCAGGCGGATCAGGCGCAGGGACTGTTCGTTGACCTTTTCGATGTCCAGGGTCGGCTCCTCGACCACTGCTTCGCCATCACCGGCTTCCTTGGTCGCCTGACGCTTGGCCAGGGCGCGCTGGTAGGCCAGGCGCCGCGCCGCGACGGACAGGCCGCGCACGAAGGTGGCCTCGATCACCAGCCAGAACATCAGCAGGTACAGGGTATTGATCAGTCGGTCGCTGAGTTTGAGCGCGGTGTAGTAGTAGCCGAAGCACACCGCTACGAACAAGGCGATTGGCAGCGCGGTGAACATCACCCCGACGGCCTTGCGGAACAGCGAGGTGTTCTGGTGGGTCGGGCTGCTGAGCAACAGGCGGCTGAGCAGCCAGGCCATCAGGGCGTAGCAGGTCAGCACCACCGGCATGCCCAATACATCGTCGGCCAGGGCCGAGGGTTGCAATTCGGTCACGGCCACCACCGCGACCAGCGCCAGTACCACCAGCCCGAGCCGGCGGATCCAGCCCTGGAGGAATTCGACCTGGGGTTTTTCCCAGCGGAAATGCAACTCGGCCACGCCACCGGGCGCCAGCACCCTATAGGCGGTATAGAACACCAGCCAGGCCTGGCCGATCTGCAGCAGCGCCGCGCCGAGGTTGGCGTTCTGGCCCCGGGCGTCGATCTGCAGGGCGTAGCCGCACAGGGCCAGCGCCAGGGCTACCGGCATTGCCAGCAGGATATTGATCAGAATCGCCTGGGGGGTGTGCCACTGACTGTCACGCTTGAAGTGGCCGACGTCCTGGTGAACCTTGTTCAACCGGGCATACAGATTCTTGCGTCGCCACAGCAGCGCACCGATGAGCAGCGCCAGGGGCAGGAACAGCAGCGGCCGCTGGGTCAGGCCGTCCGCCAGCTCACTGAGACTCGAGGCCCAGGGTAGCGAGTCGACCTGTTTTTCCAGGCGCGCTGGCACGCCCCGCATCCATTCGAAATCCAGCGGCTTGTTGCTGGGAATCCAGAACATTTGCTCTTCCAGGGTCGCCCGCAAGTTTTGGGCGGTACTGAGCAGTTGCTTCTGGTTGAGCTGCAAGGTGATGGATTCGTTAAGCACCGCGCTCAACTCGCGGTTCAGCCTTTCCAGCAGGTCGACCCGGGTCAGGGCCAGTTCCAGCAGGGTCTTGCGCAGTTGCGGCGTGACTTGCTCGGCAGGCTGCGAGGCCAGCAGATTGTCGACATAGGCGCTTGGGTTGTTAAGCAGCTCGCGTTGTTGACTGACTTCGAACTGGTACAGGCGAATGTCGGCAATCTGGTCCGCCAGATTCTTGTCCAGTTCCAGGCGCGGCAGGGTCTGGCGCTGTTTGTAGAGAATCTTGGACAGCAGCAGGCTGCCCTTGAGTACGCTGATTTGCTCGTCCAGGGCCGCGTCTGTCTGGGTAACGCTGTCCAGCAGTTGCTTGGTCTGCAGGTTCTGCTGGGTGACCTCATTGAGGCGGTCGGTGCTTTTGAGCAGATAGTCGGAAAGTTTCAGGTTGGCCGTGCTTTCGGTCGCCAGCAGGCTGCTGCCGCCGGCCTTCTGGGCTTCGATGGATTGCTGGGTCACCGTTTCCTGGGACTGGGCCAGTCGCTTCTGGTTGATCAGCGTCTGCAGGTCCTGGATTTCCTGCTCCATGCGGTCGATCTTTTCCGTCAGCAAGTCGTGCTGACTGTTGCCCAGGTCTTGCAACTGGCTGTTGCCGGCCAGTTCCTGGCGCCGCAGCGGAATCAGGGCATTGAGTGCGGCCAGTTCGGCGTTGAGCTGGTCGCGCTGTTCGCCGTTCAGGGTTTTACCGGCATCCTTGCCCGTCTTGAGGATGGTGTTGATCTGCTGGATGCGGGTCTGGCTGCTGGCGATTTCGGCCTGGGCGCGCTCGGGGCGGGTCTGGGCGGTGATGATCAGGCTGTTGGCATCGGCCAGGGCTTTTTGCAGGTCACTCTGCTGGGTGGAACGGTCCGTCAGCATCTGTTCGAGCTGGGGCACCGGCAGGTTGGCGTAACGCTGCGCCACCGGCACCACGGGGGTGCTCTTGAGCCGGGCCAGCTCGCGCTGGTTTTCAATGTTTTGCTTGGGGGCACTGGCCAGCTGCTGTTTGAGATCGACCAGCTTCTGCTCGTATTCGGCCTTGCTGGTGAGCTGTGCCAAGGTCTTTTGCAGGGTCTCCTGCAAGGCCTTCTGCTCGGCTTCCGGCAGTTTGCGGTCAGCGATTTTGTCCAGGCTGGCCTGGACCGAAGCGCTGGTGAGCGGTTCGGCGGCTTGCAGTGGGCAGACGGAAAGACTCAGGCCCAGCAGGGCAATGGTTAAAAAGGAGCGCAGGGTAGGCATAGAGACCGGTCGAGCAAGTGAAAGTGGGAGCAGTTTAGAGGAACAAGCCGGGACCCGGGCGACTTCCTTCGGGGAATCTGACGCCCACTTTGCCGATCTTGTTCCCGTCCATGACCGCAACGGTCCAAAGGGTGTTGTTCCAATCCACCTGGTCACCGACTACTGGCGCGCCACCGACTTTCTGGGCGATGAAACGGCCCAGGGACATGTCCGGATCGATGCCGTCCAGCTTCAGCCCGTACAGGGCCGCAACCGCGGCCAGCTGGGCGTCTCCTTCGAGTACGAAGTCGCCGAAGAAGCGCAGATCCAAGCCCCTTTGCGGTGCCTGGCTGAACAGTTTTCCAAGGGCCGGCAAATCGTGTTCATGGCCGATCACACACAACAAATCACCGACTTCCAGCACCGTACTACCCGACGGATGGAGCAGTTGCTGGCCACGGAACAGGGCTGCGATCCGTGTACCGTCGGGCATTTTCAGATCCCGCAGGGGCGAGCCGATGCACCATTTCTCCGCGCCGAGGCGATAGATGAACAGTTCCCACTCGCTGGTGACGTGGACCTCCAGCGCTGCCCGGGAGATCGGCAGGGGTTCTGGCGGGACGGTAACGTGCAACAGTTTGGCGACCCACGGCAGGCTCGTACCCTGCACCAGCAACGACACCAGCACGATAAAGAACGCCAGGTTGAAGTAGAGCTGGGCGTTGGGCAGGCCGGCCATCAACGGGAACACTGCCAGGATGATTGGCACCGCGCCGCGTAGGCCGACCCAGGAAATGAACACTTTCTCGCGGCCATGGAAAGCCTTGAACGGCAACAGCCCCACCATCACCGACAGCGGACGTGCGATCAGGATCATCCACAAGGCCAGGCCCAGGGCCGGCAGGGCGATCGGCAACAGGTCATGGGGCGTGACCAGCAGCCCCAGCACCAGGAACATGCCGATCTGCGCCAGCCAGGCCATGCCATCGAGCATGTGCAGGATGCCATGACGGCTGCGCACCGGGCGGTTGCCGATCACCAGGCCGCACAGGTAAACCGCGAGGAAGCCGCTGCCGTGCAGGGCATTGGTCAGAGCGAACACCGCCAGGCCGCCGCTGATGACGAGGATCGGGTAGAGCCCGTTGGCCAGGTTGATGCGGTTGACCAGTTGCAGCATCAGCCAGCCACCACCCAGGCCGATCACCCCGCCGATGCCGAATTCACGCAACAAGTGCCCCAGCAGGTTCCAATGCAGACCGGTTTCACCGCTGGCGAGCATGCCGATCAGGGTTACGGTCAGGAACACCGCCATGGGGTCGTTGCTACCGGACTCGATCTCCAGTGTCGCGCTGACCCGCTCGTTCAGGCCCTTGCCGCCCAACAGCGAAAACACCGCCGCGGCATCGGTCGAGCCGACGATGGCGCCAATCAGCAGACCTTGCATCAGGTTCAGATTGAACAGCCACGCCGCCGCCAGGCCGGTCAGCCCGGTGGTGATCAGGACGCCAACGGTGGCCAGCGACAATGCTGGCCACAACGCCACGCGAAAGCTCGACACCCGTGTGCGCAAGCCGCCGTCCAGCAGAATGACCGCCAGCGCGAGGTTGCCGACCAGATAGGCCGTGGCGTAGTTATCGAACAGAATCCCGGCGCCGTCGACACCGGCAACCATGCCCACGGCCAGGATGATCACCAGAATCGGGATGCCCAGGCGGGACGAAAGAGAACTGACCAGAATGCTCGCACCTACCAGCAACGCGCCGATCAAGAACAGGCTGTTGATGGTCGTCGCAGTCAAAGGCAGTACTCCGAGCAAGCGTGGGGGGCGGGCGCAAACTGACCATGCAGTCTGCGTGCCAGCGATTCTAACCTGTTGAAATGTGATGCTGTCAAAAAAGGTTGGCGGATTGGGGGGTACAAGCGCGGCAGCAATACCGTGGCGAGGGAGCTTGCTCCCGTTCGGCTGCGAAGCAGTCGTCGCTTTTGAGGTTATGGGGCCGCTTCGCAGCCCAGCGGGAGCAAGCTCCCTCGCCACAAAAGCTGGAGGGTTGATCGCGCACGGTCTGTGGACGATCAACCGTTACGCGGGTTAAAGGCTGAACCGCCCAACCATGCTGTTCAAGTCCACGGCCAGACGCGACAGTTCGGCACTGGCGGCGCTGGTCTGGTTGGCGCCAGTGGCCGATTGCACCGAAAGGTCGCGGATGTTCACCAGGTTGCGGTCCACTTCACGGGCCACTTGGGCCTGTTCCTCGGCGGCGCTGGCGATCACCAGGTTGCGTTCGTTGATTTCGACGATGGCGGTGTTGATCGTGTCCAGGGACAGGCCGGCACCACGGGCGATGTTCAGCGTCGACTCGGCACGTTCGGTGCTGTTGCGCATCGAATCCACGGCGTGTTCGGTGCCGCTCTGGATGCTGCCGATCATGCGTTCGATCTCGCTGGTCGACTGCTGGGTGCGATGGGCCAGAGCGCGCACTTCGTCGGCCACCACGGCGAAACCACGACCGGCCTCACCGGCACGGGCCGCTTCGATGGCGGCGTTCAAGGCCAGCAGGTTGGTCTGGTCAGCCAGGCCGCGAATCACGTCCAGCACTTTGCCGATGTCGCGGGACTCATTGGCCAGGTCGCCGATCAACGTGGCGGTGCTTTGCACATCGGCGCTCATGCGCTCGATGGCGCTGACAGTTTCCTGTACCAGGTCGCGACCGTCACCGGCAGAGGCGGTGGCGTCTTTCGAGGCTTCGGAGGTGCTGACCGCGTTGCGCGCCACTTCTTCGACGGCGCTGGTCATCTCGTTGACTGCGGTGGCGGCCTGTTCGATTTCATTGTTCTGCTGGGTCAGGCCACGGGCGCTTTCGTCGGTGACGCTGTTGAGCTCTTCGGCGGCGGAAGCCAGTTGGGTGGCCGAGCCGGAGATCCGTTGCAGGGTGTCGCGCAGTTTGTCCTGCATGGTCGACATCGCCCGCAGCAGGCGACCGGCTTCATCGTTGCCATCCACGGTAATCGGTCGGGTCAGGTTGCCCTTGGCGATTTCTTCGGCGGCGTCCAGGGCGCTGCCGATCGGACGGGTAATGCTGTTGGTCAGCAGCCAGGCAAACAGCAGGGTCAGGCCGGTGGCGATGACCAGCAGCGTGACTACCCAATTGAAGGCCGTTGAATATTGTTGGGTCGCACCCTGATTGAGGGCCTCGGCTTGCTGGTTGTTGATGTCCACCAAGCGGGCGATCGCCGCGTTGATGGCGTCTGAGTTGCTCAGCAGTTCAGTGTTGAGCAATGCACGCAGTTCATCGAGCTGATTGTTGCGCGACAACGTTTTCATCTGCTCTTCGAGCTGGCTGTATTGGCCCAGCAATTGAACGTATTGATCGTAGGCGGCCCGCTCTTGCGGGGAGCTGATGAGTTTTTCGTAGGCGCTTTGAGCCGTCTGGATCTGCTGGTTGCGTTGCTCGAACAAGCTGAAGGTTTTCTGCTGGACGTCCGGTTCGCGGTTGACCAGCAAGCGATAGGACAGCACGCGCAGACGCAGGGTCAGCGAGGTGAATTCATCCAGGGCCTTGATGCTGGGCACGCTGTTCTGGACGAGGCTTTCGCCGGATGCACGGATTTTGCTCATCTGGCTCAGGGCGAACACCCCGAGGGCCAGCATCAGGGCGCCGATCAGGGCAAACCCCAGGAACGCCCGCGGCGCGATATTCATATTACGTAGGGACATGGAAAGTACCGGAAGGGGGCGCGTCCGTGCGGGGGGGGTGACAGGTGTTCCCTGACTTATCGGTCATACGACTAAAGTCTTGAGTCGCTGCGTGCTTTTGTCGCAGGGCAGCGCCTGCTGCGCGACGAAGGGCGGGAACCAGATCTTCCATTCACAGTCTTTACAGCTCGCCAGCGAAGCACCGCCGCCCCAAGTCGTGGCATTGACGGTGACTTTTCTTTATCGTACGCGCCCCCTTGAAAAAGCCTGGAAATCAATATGTTGGAAACATCCCTCAGCCAACTGGAACAACTGGTCAATGACCTGGTGCAACAGAACCGTCAACTGGCCGGCCTGAATGAGACCCTGAACGCGGAACTGGCCAAGGCCAAGGATGAAAATGAAAGCTTGCAACTGAACCTGATGGAACAGGAAGAGTTGCACGGCACCACCGCCGCGCGCATCCAGGCCCTGATCGAGCGCGCCAGCGCCGGTCCTGTCAGCGCATGAAGCATGGCGCCGACGGGGTGACAGTCGTCTCGATCCTGGGAGAGGACTATTCAATCAAGGCGCCGGCCGGGCAGGAACAGGCCCTGCTGGACGCCGCTTCGATGCTCAAGGCCGCTCTGGCCGACACCAAAAGGAAATACCCGACGCTGATCGGTGATCGTCTGCTGGTATTGGCGGCCATGAACCTGTGCTCGCAGCAGATGGAAATGCAGAAGCAACATCAAGCGGAACTCGACCGTTACCAAGAGCAAGTCAGCGCCACGGTCGAGGTCATTTCCAAGACGATTCAGCAGGCTTGAAGTCGCGACTTGGCTTATAAAGCGTCGTTGTCTGTACTTTAGTCATCGCGAGCAGGCTCGCTCCCACATGGGGCTGAGTGAACGCAATATCCGCGTTCATCGCCGATCCACTGTGGGAGCGAGCCTGCTCGCGATTGGATTTCAGCCGCGCCGCAAGACCTGGATCAGAACCACTCCTCCCGCATCCCAAGGCAGGTATCATCCCGCGCCTCAAGCAGCGCCAACTCATGTTGGCAACCCGGGACTTCCCAGGTCAGGAAATACCGCGCCGCTTGCAGCTTGCCCTTATAGAAGTCGGTGTCCGTCGCGTTCCCCTTGGCCAGGCCTTCCTCTGCCCGAATCGCCTGCTCCAGCCAGCGCCAGCCAATCACCATGTGCCCAAACACCTTGAGATACAGCGCCGAATTGGCGAGGCTGCTGTTGACCTTGCCTTGGGCCAGGTCCGTCAGCAGGCCCAGGGTCACCGTTTGCAGGCGCGCCACCAGGGCTTCCAGCGGCTGACGCAACGCCGCCAATGATTCGTACGCCTGGGCGCGTTCGCTGGTGTCGGCCACCAGGCGGATCAGTTGCTTGAGCCCTGCACCGCCGTTTTGCGCCAGTTTACGTCCCAGCAGGTCCAGGGACTGGATGCCGTGGGTGCCTTCGTGAATCGGGTTCAAGCGGTTGTCGCGGTAATACTGTTCGACCGGGTATTCGCGGGTATAGCCGTGGCCCCCCAGAATCTGGATCGCCAGTTCGTTGGCTTTCAGGCAAAACTCCGATGGCCAGGATTTGACGATGGGGGTCAGCAGATCCAGCAACTCATGGGCGCGTCTGCGCTCGGCTTCGCTTTCAAGGGTGGTGGTGTCGTCGAACAGGCGTGCGGCGTACAGGCCCAAGTCAAATGCGCCTTCAACGTAGGCCTTCTGGGTCAGCAGCATGCGACGTACATCGGCGTGCTGGATGATCGCCACGGGAGCGGTGGTGGGGTCCTTGCTGTCGGGCACCCGGCCCTGCGGACGTTCGCGGGCGTATTCAAGGGAATACAGGTAGCCGGCGTAACCCAGCATGACCGCACCCATGCCAACGCCGATCCGCGCTTCGTTCATCATCTGGAACATGTAGCTCAGGCCGTGGTGCGGTTTTCCTACCAAGTAACCGACGCATTCGCCGTTGTCGCCGAAGTTCAGCGCCGTGGAGGTGGTGCCGCGCCAGCCCATCTTGTGGAACAGCCCGGCCAGCAGCACGTCGTTACGCTGGCCGAGGCTGCCGTCGTCGTTGACCAGGAACTTGGGCACGATAAACAGCGAGATGCCCTTAACGCCGGGTGGCGCGTCCGGCAGTTTCGCCAGGACCATGTGCACGATGTTTTCCGACAGCGGATGATCGCCGCCGGAGATGAAGATCTTGTTGCCCTTGAGCCGATAAGTGCCGTCGGATGCCGGCTCCGCACGGGTACGAATATCCGATAGCGAAGATCCGGCGTGGGGTTCGGTCAGGGCCATGGTGCCGAAGAAGCGACCATCGATCATCGGTTGCAGGAAACGTTGTTTCTGCTCCTCGCTGCCGAAGCTTTCGATCAGGTTCGCCGCGCCCATGGTCAGGAACGGGTAAGAGGTCGAAGCGGCGTTGGCCGACTGAAAGTGCGCGAAGCAGGCTTGGGACAGCAGCGTCGGCAATTGCATGCCGCCGGCGTCGAAACTGCGTGCGGCATTGAGAAAACCGGCCTCCAGGAAGGCATCCACCGCCGGCTTTACTTCCGGAATCAGGATCGCCTGACCGTCCTCGTAGCGCGGCTCGTTTTCATCGTTCTTGCGGTTATGCGGTGCGAAATATTTTTCGGCGATGCTGCGGGCGGTGCCGATGGCCGCGTCGAAGGTTTCGCGATTGTGCTCGGCGAACCGCTCGCGCTGGGTCAAGCCCTCGGCATCAAGGACTTCATACAGCTCGAAAGCCAGATTTCGGGAACTGAGCAACGTCTCGGACATGGCGGCTTACCTTTTTTTGGAATGGGCCGAGTCTAGGCGTGGCAATAGAGGCTGAACAGGATGATTGATGGCAGTGATGCAGAGGTGAGGGCAACACTAATCTAAATGTGGGAGCGAGCCTGCTCGCGATAGCGGTGGGTCAGTCAGGAATGTTGTCGACTGATCCACCGCTATCGCGAGCAGGCTCGCTCCCACAGGGATTTTGATGACCAGGCACCCATTGCAGATGCCTGGTCTACAGCGGTTTAGCCGATGGTCATCAGGCTGGCGTTGCCACCCGCCGCAGCGGTGTTGACGCTCAACGCCCGTTCGATCACCAGGCGCTCCAGTGCGATGTTGGTTTCGCCCTGGGACAAGCCCTGGACTCCGACAATGGCGCCGGCACGCTTGGCCACTTGCTGGCAAACGCTGCGCAGTTGATCCGAGTCGCCATGATGCAGGACGGCGTCGTAAGCCACTTCGTCCTTGGCCCAGTCGGAAACCCGCTGGATGCGCGCTTGAATTTCTTTCGGCAAGCGTGCGAACAGAGCTTTGCTGGTGTCGGTTTCCGGCCAAACAGCCGAGCCGCCTACCGCCAGCACCGCGGCCAGTTGCGTCAGCAGATCGCCCTCTACGTCCGCCAGGCACAGCACGTGCTCGCGGGGCAGAATGGCGTAGCTGTTGCGTTCGCCGGTCGGGCCGGTCAGTTGGCGGGTGATACCGCTTTGCGACTGAGCCGCGAACTGTACGCACAGGGCGCTCAATTCGGCGAGTTTCTGGCTGTCTGCCCAGGCTTGCAGGGCGGTCAGCGGCTTGCTCATGGCGTCACGCAAGCGCAGGTCTGGCGGGTTGAGGGCGTCGTCACGGACGAACGACTGCTGGATCGCGTCGGTAGGCCGTGTCGACAGCAGGCGGTACAGGTACAGCGGACCACCGGCCTTGGGACCGGTGCCCGACAGGCCTTCGCCACCGAACGGTTGCACGCCGACCACGGCACCCACGATGTTGCGGTTCACATAGACGTTACCGGCATGGACGTTATCGATCACCTTGGCGATGGTCTCGTCGATGCGAGTATGTACGCCCAGGGTCAGGCCATAACCGGAGGCATTGATCTGGTTGATCAGTTGATCCAGTTCCTTGCGCTTGTAGCGCACCACGTGCAGCACTGGGCCAAAAATCTCACGCTGCAGCTCGTCGAAGCTTTCCAGCTCGATCAGGGTCGGCATCACAAACGTGCCGCGTTTGCACTCGGCACTGTCGGCGATTGCCATCTGATAAACCGTACGACCTTTGTCGCGCATGGCCTGGATGTGTTTCTCGATACCGGCCTTGGCTTCAGCATCGATCACCGGGCCGATGTCTACCGACAGACGCTCCGGGTTGCCGAGACGCGATTCAGCCATGGCGCCCTTGAGCATTTCGATGACGCGGTCGGCCGAGTCTTCCTGCAAGCACAGGACCCGCAAAGCGGAGCAACGCTGGCCGGCGCTGTCGAATGCTGAAGACACCACGTCGATGACCACTTGTTCGGTCAGGGCCGAGGAGTCGACGATCATCGCGTTCTGGCCACCGGTTTCGGCGATCAGCGGGATCGGACGCCCCTGGTTGTCCAGGCGCCCGGCGATGTTGCGCTGCAACAGACGAGCGACCTCGGTGGAGCCGGTGAACATCACGCCTTTGACCCGATCATCACCCACCAGGCGGGCACCGACGGTTTCGCCACGGCCCGGCAGCAGTTGCAGCACGCCTTCCGGAATACCGGCTTCGAGCATCAGGCGCACGGCCTGGGCAGCCACCAACGGCGTCTGCTCGGCAGGCTTGGCCAGTACCGGGTTACCGGCGGCCAGCGCGGCGGCCACTTGTCCGCTGAAAATCGCCAGCGGGAAGTTCCACGGGCTGATGCAGACCACCGGGCCCAGTGGGCGGTGGGCATCGTTGGTGAAGTCGTTGCGGGCCTGCACGGCGTAGTAACGCAGGAAGTCCACGGCTTCACGCACTTCGGCGATGGCGTTGGCGAAGGTCTTGCCGGCTTCGCGGGCCAGCAGGCCCATCAACGGCTGGATCTCGCCTTCCATCAGGTCGGCGGCGCGCTCCAGGATCGCAGCGCGCTCGGCCGGTGGCGTGGCCTGCCAGATCGGCGCCGCGTTGAGGGCGCACTGGATGGCGTTGTCGACGTCAGCGACCGTGGCTTCCTGCACATGGCCGACCACGTCACGGTGATCGGACGGGTTCAGCACCGGTGCCGGTGTTTCTTCGCTGGCTGCGCAACCGAGCATCGGCGCGGCTTTCCAGTTGTTATGGGCGGTGGCCAGCAGGGCGCAGGACAGCGAGGCCAGGCGATGTTCGTTGGCCAGGTCGATGCCGCTGGAGTTGGCGCGTTCGCTGCCATAAAGATCACGCGGCAGTGGGATACGCGGGTGCGGCAGGCCGAAACCGCCTTCCAGGGTTGCCATCTGCTCGATGCTGGCAACCGGATCGGCCACCAGCTCCTGAATGGAAATGGACTGGTCGGCGATGCGGTTGACGAACGAGGTGTTGGCACCGTTTTCCAACAGGCGACGAACCAGATAAGCCAGCAGTGTCTCGTGGGTGCCGACCGGAGCGTACACGCGGCACGGACGGTTCAACTTGCCTTCGGAAACTTTGCCTACAACCTGTTCGTACAGCGGTTCACCCATGCCGTGCAGGCACTGGAACTCATACTGGCCCGGGTAATAGTTCTGACCGGCGATGTGGTAGATGGCCGACAGGGTATGGGCGTTGTGCGTGGCGAATTGCGGGTAGATGGCTTCCGGCACCGACAGCAGTTTACGGGCGCAGGCGATGTAGGAAACGTCGGTGTACACCTTGCGGGTGTAGACCGGATAGCCTTCCAGGCCTTCGACCTGGGCGCGTTTGATCTCGCTGTCCCAGTAGGCGCCTTTCACTAGGCGGATCATCAGGCGGTGACGGCTGCGGCGGGCCAGATCGATGACGTAGTCGATCACGTACGGGCAACGCTTCTGATAGGCCTGGATCACGAAGCCAATGCCGTTCCAGCCGGTCAGCTGTGGTTCGAAGCACAGGCGTTCCAGCAGGTCCAGGGACAGTTCGAGGCGGTCGGCTTCTTCGGCGTCGATGTTCAGGCCGATGTCGTATTGCTTGGCCAGCAGGGTCAGCGACAGCAGGCGCGGGTACAGCTCTTCCATGACGCGCTCGTACTGGGCGCGGCTGTAGCGGGGGTGCAGGGCCGAGAGCTTGATGGAAATGCCCGGACCTTCGTAAATCCCGCGGCCGTGGGACGCCTTGCCGATCGAGTGGATGGCTTGTTCGTACGAGGCCAGGTACTTCTGGGCGTCATGTTCGGTGAGTGCGGCTTCACCCAGCATGTCGTAGGAATAGCGGAAACCCTTGGTCTCGAATTTGTTGGCGTTGGCCAGGGCTTCGGCGATGGTTTCACCAGTGACGAACTGCTCGCCCATCAGGCGCATGGCCATGTCGACGCCCTTGCGGATCATCGGCTCGCCACTCTTGCCAATGATGCGGCTCAGAGAGGAAGTCAGGCCCGCTTCATTATGGGTGGCGACCAGTTTGCCGGTCAGCAGCAGGCCCCAAGTGGCGGCGTTGACGAACAGCGATGGGCTGTTGCCCAGGTGTGGGTGCCAGTTGCCGGTGCTGATCTTGTCGCGGATCAGTGCATCGCGAGTACCTTTGTCCGGGATACGCAGCAGCGCCTCGGCCAGGCACATCAGCGCCACGCCTTCCTGGGACGACAGGGAAAACTCCTGCAGCAGGCCCTGAACAATACCGGCACGACCACCGGCACTCTTCTGGTTTCGCAGTTTTTCAGCAATCGAGGCGGCCAGCTTGTTGGTGGCTTCGGCCATGTCGACCGGCAGGCGCGCCTGCTCGATCAGCATCGGCACCACTTCCGGCTCCGGACGACGGTAAGCGGCGGTGATAGAGGCGCGCAGGACCGATTGCGGCAAAATGCTTTCGGCAAACTCCAGGAAGCACTGGTGCGCGTGGTCGACCTGGACGTCGCCGGCTTCATCGTTGTCGGCGCGGGTCGAACCGTTCAGTTCGGTCAGGGTTGCACCACCCTCGAGTTTTTCCAGGTAATTGAAAATTGCCTGCTTGATCAGCCAGTGGGGCGTGCGATCAATCGAGGTTGCGGCCGCCTTGAGGCGTTCGCGGGTTGGGTCATCGAGTTTGACCCCAAGGGTGGTGGTAGCCATATTTTTATCCTCATGTTTACCACGTATTGCGTGGCATCAGCTGGCGGCAAGATTAGCTGCGAGCTGGCCGAGGTGCAACCGGGTGCAACCTTTTTTCGTCGAAAAAATAAGCAGCTCATCAGGAAAGCAAAATTCGCGGCTTGAGTGGTGCTTCTGCTTAGTGCATTGGCTTCTAGCCAAAGGTTGATACCGCACTAAAAGGGAGCAAAAAACAGTCATTTGGCGAAAAAACCGACTAGGTGCAACTGAATCGAGCGAAACTGGTTGCACCTTATTTCATTTGTTGAATAGCATTCGTCGCCAAGGTGCAACCGGCTCGAAGCCGAGGGGCATCGGCTGATGGCTTTCCTGGGGAAACATCAGTCATAAATTCGCGGGTCCTGGAAACGTCAAGCAAGGTCTATGGTTGTCTTGTCGACGCTTCCTACTGCCACCGCTACATAAAAACAAAGCCAGGGCGTAACTCATGAGTGTTAGTAATCCCACCCTGATCACTTTCGTGATCTATATCGCTGTAATGGTCCTGATCGGCCTGATGGCTTATCGCTCCACCAATAACCTTTCCGATTACATCCTGGGCGGTCGCAGCCTGGGCAGCGTCGTGACTGCATTGTCCGCCGGTGCCTCCGACATGAGCGGCTGGCTGTTGATGGGCTTGCCCGGTGCTATCTACATGTCCGGCCTGTCGGAAGGCTGGATCGCCATCGGCCTGATCATCGGTGCCTACCTGAACTGGCTGTTCGTGGCCGGTCGCCTGCGGGTACAGACCGAGCACAACGGTGACGCGCTGACACTGCCGGATTACTTCTCCAGCCGTTTTGAAGATACCAGCGGCCTGCTGCGGATCATCTCTGCGGTGGTGATCCTGGTGTTCTTCACCATCTACTGCGCTTCCGGCATCGTGGCCGGTGCCCGTCTGTTTGAAAGCACCTTCGGCATGTCCTACGAGACAGCGCTGTGGGCCGGTGCGGCGGCAACCATTGCCTACACCTTCATCGGTGGCTTCCTGGCCGTGAGCTGGACCGACACCGTACAAGCGACCCTGATGATCTTCGCGCTGATCCTCACGCCGATCATCGTGCTGCTGGCGACCGGCGGCGTGGACACCACGTTCCTGGCCATCGAAGCGAAAGATCCTACGGCTTTCGACATGCTGAAAAATACCACGTTCATCGGCGTGATCTCGCTGATGGGCTGGGGCCTGGGCTACTTCGGCCAGCCGCACATCCTGGCGCGTTTCATGGCTGCTGACTCGGTCAAGTCCATCGCCAAGGCTCGTCGTATCTCGATGGCCTGGATGATTCTCTGCCTGGGCGGCACCGTGGCTGTCGGCTTCTTCGGTATCGCTTACTTCTCGGCGCACCCGGAAGTGGCCGGCCCCGTGACCGAGAACCCTGAGCGTGTGTTCATCGAGCTGGCCAAACTGCTGTTCAACCCATGGGTGGCCGGTGTGCTGCTGTCGGCGATCCTGGCAGCTGTCATGAGCACCCTGAGCTGCCAGTTGCTGGTGTGCTCCAGTGCCCTGACCGAAGACTTCTACAAGGCTTTCCTGCGCAAGCATGCTTCCCAGTTGGAGCTGGTCTGGGTCGGTCGCGCCATGGTGTTGCTGGTGGCATTGGTTGCCATCTTCCTGGCTGCCAACCCGGAGAACCGTGTCCTGGGTCTGGTGAGCTACGCTTGGGCCGGTTTCGGTGCTGCCTTCGGTCCTGTTGTCCTGATCTCGGTGATCTGGAAAAACATGACCCGTAACGGCGCGCTGGCAGGCATCCTGGTGGGGGCGATCACCGTGATCGTCTGGAAACACTTCGAGCTGCTGGGCCTGTACGAAATCATCCCAGGCTTCATCTTCGCCAGCCTGGCTATCTACTTCGTCAGCAAGATGGGCTCGCCTACCGCCGGTATGCTGCAGCGCTTTGAAGCGGCTGAGAAAGATTTCCGCCTGAACCAGTAAGACCTCCAGCGAGGCCTTGACGGCTCGCGCGAAGCTTCTGAATAGAGAAACGGCCCGTCCTCCCATGGAGACGGGCCGTTTTTTATGGGCATCAGTCCAGCTCTGTGTCGGGCTGATTGAGAAATATCAGCACGCCCAGTAGCGCCATGTAGAACCTGAAGGCTGCGTCCTGGCCATTCCAGATTTCTGATTGCCACATCAGAAACCATTCCCCGCCGACGACCATGAAGCCAAAGAACCAGACGAAGAAACCCACCGTCAAACCGATGATGGCGCAGCGTTTGGCCTGGGCGAAAACCACGCTCGGGGTTTTACGTGCCTGCCATAGTTCGAGTGCGCCATAGCCCAGCAAGCCTGCGGTGAGCGCTTCGCCGAGGATGATCAGCCAGTAGGCGCCGTGCCATGCCCAAGGCTGGTCGATGGCGCGATAGCGCGCGGCATTGTCGGGAAAGGTGGTGTCCATACTCAGCACGTGATGGACGAAATTGAAGTTGGAATGGTAGTCCGTGATGTTGTTGAACACGGTCAGCAAGGCGAAAGCGGCGAGAGCCAGGGTCATTGCGATTTTTGCGTAGCGAGTCGTCATGGGTTGCGTCCTTTGCTTTTTGCGACGAAAGGACGTTAGCACGGCCCAGTGCGGTCCTGAGGCCGTCAGGTTGTAGGAATTTGCTGATTGTTTCCTGCGGCGACTTCGGTCACCACCATGCGCGGAATGTCTGTCGGAAAACGCAGCGGGCAATGCGGCTTTAATCTCCTTGAATGTAAGGCAATTCTGTTTTTCCTGAGGTCCGATCAACTCTCCCTGGTGCTCATGCAGAATCGCCCGCTTTTATTCAGCAGAGGCACATCGGATGTTCGCGCCTGCCAACCAACCGCGTTTCACCCTGGCACTCGACAGCGGGCCGAATGAACTCAAGGTGCTTGAGTTCAGGGGCAAGGAAGCCATCAGTCAACCCTATTGCTTTGATCTGGAACTGGTCAGTGAGCGGCCGGATCTGGCGCTGGAAGACCTCCTGCATCGTCAGGCCTTTCTGGCTTTTGATGATCAGGGGCGGGGCATACACGGCCAGGTTTATAGCGCGGCCCAAGGCGACTCGGGCAAGCGCTTGACCCGTTACCAGATCAGTCTGGTACCACGCCTGGCTTACCTGGGCCACCGAATCAACCAGCGGATTTTCCAGCACCTGAGCGTGCCGGCAATCATTACCCTGATCCTGACGGATCACGGGATTCAGGGTGACGCGTTCCAGTTCAACCTCGGTGGGCAATACCCCGAACGCGAATACTGTGTGCAGTTTGGTGAAAGCGACCTGGCCTTCATCGGGCGGATCTGCGCCGAGGCCGGGATCCATTATCACTTCCGGCACAGCCGCGACGGCCATCTGTTGGTGTTCGGTGACGACCAGACGGTGTTTCCCCGCCTGCCCGAGGCGACGTTGTATCTGCCCGGCAGTGGCATGGCCGCCAGCGAGCCGGCGATCAAGCGCCTGGCTGTGCGTCTACAGACCCGGACCACGGCGGTGACGCTGCGTGACTACGATTTTCAAAAGCCCGGTCTGCTGTTGCAAACCAGTCTGGACAGTCAGCAGCAACCGGCTCTGGAGGCGTATCACTACCCCGGCCGGTTTTCCGATCGCGACCATGGCCGGCACCTTACCCGGCGCGCACTGGAGCGCCATGGCGCCGACCACCGTCTGGCCGAGGGGCGCAGCGACCAATGCGCACTCGTCAGTGGGCACTTCCTCCAAATCAACGGGCATCCTCGAGCGCAATGGAACGATCTCTGGCTGCTCACGCAAGTCACCCACCATGGTCGCCAGCCACAAGTGCTGGAGGAAACGGTCAGTGACAGCCCGGATGATTTCCAGGGCTACAGCAATACGTTCCTCGCCACCCCGTGGGATGTTTTCTTTCGTCCGCCCCTGTCCCACGAAAAGCCAGCCGCCCACGGTTATCAGTCGGCGGTGGTGACGGGACCGGTGGACAGCGAGATCCATTGCGACGAATACGGACGGGTCAAGGTGCAACTGATCTGGGATCGCCACGGTCAGCGCGACGAGCACTCCAGTTGCTGGCTACGGGTGGCCACGGGTTGGGCCCATGATCGCTATGGCAGCGTGATGATTCCCCGGGTCGGCATGGAGGTGCTGGTGGGTTTCATCGACGGTGATGTGGACAAGCCATTGGTCGTGGGCTGCCTGCCGAACGGCGCGACCCCGGTGCCCCTGGACCTGCCGGCCGATAAAACCCGCAGCATATTGCGCAGCCAGAGCAGCCCTGGCGGGGGCGGTTATAACGAATTGCGCATCGAGGATCGCCAGGGCGCCGAGGAGATTTACCTGCGGGCTCAACGCAACTGGACCCAGCATGTGCTGCATGATCAGCGGGTTCAGGTTGATCACGAACGCAGCATCGTCGTCACCGGCACCGCGCGGCATGAGCTCAAGGCCGATGAGTTGCGCATCACCCATGGTCAGCGCCAGGTTGAGGTCAGGCAGGATGATCATCTGGTGGTGGCCGGCGAGCGGCATATTCGGGTAACCAGTCAGGCCCTCAATGCCACCCAGCAATTTCACGTCAGCGCCGGGCAGCAAGTGGTGCTGGATGGCGGCGTCAGCGCGACCATTCAGGCCGGTGGGCATTGGATCAACATCGGGGCTGGGGGGATCTTCAGCAGCGTGCCGATCCAGGTGGGTGGGGCACCGATGACGGCCAGGAATGCCGCGCCAGGTTCACCTGGCAGTCCCGAAGCACTTGTCGCGGCCGCAGCCGCGCAACTTTCCCTCGCGCAAGTTTTCAGCCTGCAGGGCCAGGCGCCATTCTGTGAGGAGTGTGAGCGTTGCAAAGGAGGCGTCTGCGAACCATTGCCGGTGATGCCCAGACGGGCTGGTGTCCAGGAGCGTCCATGAGTACTGGTCAATCTCCCCGCGCCTGGCTTGAGCAACAGCCCTTGCAGGCATCCGAGCAGCTCTACGCCATTTTCAGCAGCGCCAGCACCGCCGGGCCGCTGATGGCCTGGAGGCGTTCGATGACGGTGGCGCCCAGCCCGATCTGGGCCGATACGCCTTACGCCGACTGGGAAACGGTCATGCCCTATGTCGGAGCTGTCGCCTCGGACAGCGAGTTTCTTGACTGGGTCGCGACGACCGACTCGCTTGATTGGGGCTGGCTGGCGGTGACCGCTTGCAGCCAGCAAAGCCTTGCCGAACATCTGCGCGGGCTCACCCAGGTTCTGCTGCCCGGTGGCAAGTCGGTTTTTTTCCGCTTTTGGGATGGGCGTTTTATCCAGCCGATCCTGCGATCGGATGCGGTGGAGGTCGGCCAGCTGTTGCCCGCCATCAGCCGTTGCCTGATCAACGGTCGGTCTTTCGAGATCCCGGGAAATGCCCTGCGCCTGGCCCGGGCGTTCCCCTGGTGGGAAGTGCCTGCGCTGTTGTTGCAGGAACTGGCCGGGGATACGACGGACTGCCTGCTCAATAACCTGCTCAAGTGGTTGAGCGAAGAGCATCCGTATCTGTTCGAACAGGCCGACGAGAGCATCCTGCGCTGCAAGATCAGGCATTTTCTTGGGGCGCCAGGGATGGTCCATGGGCCAAAAGCCCCCCTGCAAGAATACTTGATGCAGGAATTGGGCAGATGACCACCGGGTGTGGTCACGGCCCGTCCGCTCGGCTGCGACCCCCTGACGTTGGGCGCGCTTCAAGGTAAACTCCTCGGCCTTCGCAGGAGCCGCCATGAATTATCGCCACGCCTTCCACGCCGGCAATCACGCCGATGTGTTCAAACACCTGACCTTGACCCGTCTCATCGCTTTGATGTCGCGCAAGGAGCAGCCCTTCGCCTATCTCGATACCCATGCGGGCATCGGGCTGTACGACTTGCAGGGCGATCAGGCCAATCGTACCGGCGAATACCTTGAAGGCATCGCGCGGTTGTGGGGCCAGGAGGATCTGCCCGCGCTGACCGCCGACTACATGAAAGTGCTGCACGAAATGAACCCGGACGGGCAGTTGCGTTACTACCCGGGGTCACCGGAACTGGCGCGGCGCCTGACCCGTCCACAGGATCGGGTACTTCTGAACGAAAAACATCCAGAAGACGGTGTGCTGCTCAAGGACAACATGAAAGGCGATCGTCGCGTGGCGGTGCACCTGGGCGAAGGCTGGCATGTGCCCCGGGCGCTGCTGCCGGTGGCGGAAAAGCGCGGCCTGATGTTGATCGATCCGCCCTTTGAGCAGCTTGATGAGATGCAACGCTGCGCCGCGTCACTCAAGGAGGCCATCGGCCGGATGCGCCAGACAGTGGCAGCAATCTGGTACCCGGTGAAAGACCAACGGATGTTGCGCCGTTTCTACCAGGACCTGGCCGGCACCGGTGCGCCGAAATTGTTGCGAGTGGAATTGCTGGTGCATCCGCTGGCCACGCCCAATAGCCTGAACGGCTCCGGCTTGGCGATTGCCAATCCGCCATGGGGGCTGGAGGAGGAATTGCGCGAGCTGCTGCCTTGGTTGTCGAAGAAGCTTGGGCAGACCCAGGGCGGCTGGCAGATGGATTGGTTGATCGCTGAAAGCTGATCAGATGCATTGATACCGTCTGATAGGGCGCCTTCGCGAGCAAGCCCGCTCCCACATTGGTCAGACTCAGAACCATGTGGGAGCGGGCTTGCTCGCGAAGCTTTTCAGCGGCAAAAAGTCAGATCGGGCAAGTCACGCCCGTACCGCCAATTCCGCAATAACCTTCAGGGTTCTTCGCCAGATATTGCTGGTGATAAGCCTCGGCGAAGAAGAACGTCGGGGCTTCTTCGATCTCGGTGGTAATGACGCCTTTACCGGCCTTGGTCAATTCAGCCTGAAATACTTGCGCGCTGTGCTTGGCGGCAGCCAGTTGGGTTGGGTTGGTGGCATAGATCACCGAGCGGTACTGGGTGCCGATGTCATTGCCCTGGCGCATGCCCTGGGTCGGATTGTGCAGCTCCCAGAACATCTTCAGAAGCTGCTCGTAGCTGACTTTTTCTGGCTCGTAGACCACCAGGACCACTTCGCTGTGGCCGGTAAGGCCCGAGCAGACTTCTTCGTACGTCGGGTTCGGCGTAAAGCCACCGGCGTAACCCACCGCTGTACTGACCACGCCTTCGCGCTGCCAGAACTTGCGTTCCGCGCCCCAGAAACAGCCCAGGCCGAAGATCGCGAAATCCACGTCCATGGCAAACGGACCCAGCAGCGGCGCATCGTGGACGAAGTGTTTTTCCGGCACGGTCATTGGGGTTTCGCGGCCAGGCAGAGCTTGTTCTTGAGTAGGGAGCACGTTTTTGTTCACCAGGATTTCCGAGCGCAAGACCATCATCAGTCCTCTCAGTCAGATTGAGTTGAGCGAATGTAAGCAATGAGACCGTCAGTGTGCCCGAGTGTTACACCGCTTGTCAGGCAATTGGGCCGCGCGGATAACGCTTGAGCTTCTCGATCAGCTCCGCGCCGGGGATCGGTCGGTCGAACAGGTAGCCCTGGCCGACGTCGCAGCGGTGGCGCCGCAGGAACGCCAGTTGCTGTGCGGTTTCGATACCTTCGGCCACCACCTTGAGTTTCAGGTTGTGGGCCATGGCGATCACCGCGGAAGTGATTTCCATGTCGTCCTGGTTGTCCGGGATCTCGTGGATGAAGCTGCGATCGATCTTGATGATGTCGATCGGGAATTTTTTCAGGTAACTCAGGGATGAGTAACCGGTGCCGAAGTCGTCCATGGCCAGGGTCAGGCCCAGGCGCTTGAGTTGGTCGAGCTGCAGGTGGGTGTCTTCGGTGGCCTCCAGCAGTAGGCCTTCGGTCAGTTCCAGTTCCAGCAGGCGGGCCGGCAGTTGTTCTTCCTTGAGGATGCTGGCGATCGAGGCGACCAGGTCCGGGTCGGAGAACTGCTTGGGCGAGAGGTTGATCGCCACTTGCAGGTTGCCCAGGCCGGCGGCGGTCAATTGCTTGCTCATGCGGCATGCCTGACGGGCGATCCATTTGCCGATGGGGATGATCAGGCCGGTTTCTTCGGCCACGCTGATGAACTGGTCCGGGCGAATCATGCCCTTCTCGGGATGGTTCCAGCGCAGCAGCGCCTCCATGCCCAGCAAGCGACCGCTGCGCAGGCACAGTTTTGGCTGGTAGAACACGTCCAGCTCGTTCTGGGTCAAGGCGCGGCGCAGGTTGTTTTCCACGAACAGCTTGTAGCTGGCCTCGGCGTTCAGCGCCTCGGTGAATACCTGGACCTGATGCTTGCCGTTGGCTTTGGCCTTGTGCAGGGCGAGTCCGGCGTTGCGCATCAGGGTCTGGGGGTCGCGGCCGTGCAGTGGCGCGCAGGCCAGGCCCACGGAGCCGGTCACGCTGATCAGCTGGTTATCGACGAACATCGGCTTGTCGAGCGTCATCAGCAACTGGCTGGCGATCTGCTGCCCGGCCTCCAGGTCGGTGTCGTCCAGCAGTACGGCGAATTCATTACTGGCGAACCGTGCCAGGCTGCCGCTGGGGCTCAGGCTGTTGCGCAGGCGGCGGGCCAGGCTGATCAGCAGCTTGTCGCCGGTCTGATGGCCGAGGCTGTCATTGATGCGCTTGAAGTTGTCGATGTCCACCAGCAACAGGCTGATGGGCGAATCGCTGTCCCGGGCAAAGCGCTCATCGAGGTTGCGGATGAACGCCGGGCGGTTGCCCAGGTTGGTCAGGTTGTCGGTGTAGGCCAGGCGCTCGATGCGCTGCTGGGCCAGTTTGGTCTGGGTGATGTCTTCGTAAATGCCGATGTAGTGGGTCAGTTCACGGTTATCGCCATAGACCTTGGAAATCGACAATTGGCCCCAGTAGGGTTCCAGATTCTTGCGTCGGCTCTTGAATTCACCTTGCCAGCTATTGCTCTGGGCGAGGGCCGACGGTGCATCGAACAGCAGCTCGCTGAGGTTTTCCAGGGCCGGTAGTTCCGACAGGCGCTGGCCGTGGACTTCCTCGGTGGAATATTGGGTGATGGCGGTGAAGCTGGGGTTGACGTATTCCACCACGCCGTCGCAATTGACCAGCAGGAACGCGTTGGCGCTCTGCTCCACGGCGCGCTGGAACAAGTGCAGGGCGTTGGTGGCGGTCCGGCGGTTGTGGTTGTTGATGACCTGGGCGAACTGGTCAGCCAGTTCACCGGCAAAGGCGATCTCGTCGGACTGCCAGGCGCGGGTGACGCCAATTTGCTCCAGGCACAGTACGCCCACCACCTGGCCGTCGATACGAACGCTGGCGTCGAGCATGGCGTTGACTTCACGGGTGCGCAGGCTTGCGGCCATTTCCCGGGTACGCGGGTCGCGCATCGCATTGTGCGCGTCGATGGCGCGGCAGGTCTGCAGCGCCTCCATGTAGTCAGGAAACTCGTTGGCGTTGATCACGTCCGGCAGAAAGTAGTCTTGGGAGGCGCGGTTATAAGCCGAAATCGGCACCAACTGGCCATCTTCCAGGTTCCAGATGCTGGCGCAATCAATCTGGTAGATGTCGCAGGCGCTGCGGGTGATGAGCTCGGCGGCTTCCTGCAGGGAATTGTTGGCGCTGTAGCGCTGGCGGGTCAGCAGCAGGATCAGGTCCTGCTGGGCGCGCACCCGGTCCAGGTGTTGCAGCTGCTCCTGCTGGGCGCGCTGGTTCAGTTCCAGGGCAATTTGCAGGCGCGAGTTTTGAGTTTCCAGGTCCAGGGCCGGCATCGACGGCTCGCTTGCCAGCAAATCGTCCACGGCCAGCAGGTAGCCGCGTAGTAGATGGCGATTGTGCTGTTTATAGGGCTCGCCCATTTCCAGCATATTCATGGCGCCCTTGGCGGTGTGGAGCGTGTAGCGGATCAGGTAATGCGGGGCCTGGGCCAACTGCTGCTGGATCGCATCGTGGAGTTGATAGCGCGCTTCGGGCTCCATCAGGCTGGCGTAGGGCGAACTGACCAGCGAGCAAAGCTCGACGGCCGGCAGACCGAAGTAACGCTCGCAGTTGGGGTCGAGGAACAGCAGCGCCCAGCTTGCTTCATTCAGCCGTTCGAAACGCAGCATGCCGAGCCGCGAGGGCACCGGTAACTGCGTCACTACCTCGGCCGCCATACGGCTGGCGGCATCGGGTTGGCTTTTCATGGGGAAACTCGCTTCGAAAATGCTGATCGCGCCGGGCTGACGCCCTCGTTATTACGGACTGCCGCAAGGTTGCATCATTGCGGCACTGGCTGACAAGAGAGATGAAGGCCAAGTGCTATAAACCTTTTATCGGCCGACGAAGGGATTTCTCCAGTCGCCCGCCGATCAGACGGCATGGGTGGTTATACCACCCGTCAGCGCAGCGGGATATCTACTGTCTGTAATGGGCTGCCATCACGGTCGTGAAACGTGACCTGAACGCTCTGCGCCGTGACTTTCAGGTGGGCGAAGTTGTCCTGGCTGATGACCTTGCCGCTCAACCCATAGCGATAGTCCCCGCTGGGCGTCCGAGCCATGGCATCACCAAAAATAAAACTCGCGGCGCTGGCATAAGGAAGCAGTTTGCTGTTGCAAAACGGCGAGGAAACGATGGTATGTACCTCGAAGTCAGGGTCCTGGCTGTGACTCAGGCGACTGGTGAGAGAGCCATGGACGTCGCCGGACACGAAAATAACGTTCTTGATCCGATGGCGGCGAACGGTTTCCAGCAGGCGCAGACGCTGTTCCGGGAAGGCCTGCCAGGCGTCCGAGGTATTGAGCTTGCGGTCCGGGTAGAACATCACGCCGGTCACGATGAACTTGACCCGCGCCGGACTGTTGACCAGCCATTTGATCAGCGATCGTTCCTGCGCTTGATCCAGGATACGTCGATCATCCGCCGACAGATTGCGCTGGGTCCGACTGTCGGTGACGAACCATTCGATATCGCCGTGAGCGAACTGATACCAACATTGTCTCAATGGTTTGCTTAATGTTCCGTCACTTAACAGTTCATGTGCCGGACTATGGCTGGCTTGATAAAGCGCATAGGCACCCATGGCATTGGCATAAAAGTTTTCGTCGCCTTTTTTCTTGCTGGCAGGCCAATTATCTTTGATTTCATGATCGTCGAGAATCATGTAGCTCGGTGTTCCCTCCAGCAACTTTCTAATATGCGGCTGGGAAAAGGCGGTGCGGTATTTGAAAAGAATATCCTTTGGGTTTCGGTCCGGGGCGACAATATTCAAATCGTCTAGATAAACCTGGTCGCCGGTCATCACTACAGCACTGATCGGCGGGTCGGCCTGGGCCACGATGCGGTTGATGCCAGCGAAAGTCCGGTCGCCCAGTTCAGGTCTGGAGGGGACGCCGGCCGTCACCCGCAGGTAGCGGCAGGAACCCACGATATAGCTGCGCGGTGCACTGACTTTGCTGGACGGCGTGCGCATCTGGTAAATATCCCGAGGCCATTGCAGCGGCAGTTCCTGGACGGTTTCGATTGTATGAGTAGGGCTCAGGCGGCTGAACCAGCCGGCTTGGTATTCATAGGCGGTATCGGCTTGAAGGTTCTTCAATACGATGACATCGGACATGTCGCGGTAAGCATGCAACTGAACAAAGTGTCCTTTCGACCAGATTGAATCTCCCTGGCGCCGGTAACGGATGGCGGCAAATACCAGGCTGTTCTTATCGTTATCCCCTCGCAGGAATATCCGCGTGTGATGAGGTGTCGTGTGGCCGACAATAGGGCCAACAGTGGGTTTGAACATCATTCGAGTCCATTCGAAGTTAAAGTTTTTTTAGGTTTTTTGAGGTAAGTAGTTAATGGCTTCCCTGAACTAATCCTAAAGCGATGCATGGGATAAATATTGATAGGAGAGGGGGCGTGTGTTGTGGGAAACGTCCAATAGATGACGTAGTCATCTAGGTGAAGTGCAGTAGGAAAGTTGGGCCCTGGAACGGGCTGCTCTGCAAGTTCGACTTTATTTCAGGCAAAAAAAAGCCCCGCCAAACGGGCGGGGTTGAGGTACGAGCGTGGCGCTCGGAAAACAGCGGTCCGAAGGGCCCTCCGTGAGGAGGGCCGCCCGGTGTTACAGCAAGATGGTACGGATGTCGCCCAGCAGGTCGCTCAGACGCTTGGTGAAGCGTGCAGCGGCGGCGCCGTTGATCACACGGTGATCGTAGGACAGCGACAGTGGCAGCATCAGTTTCGGCTGGAAGGCTTTACCGTCCCAGACGGGCTGGATGGTGGCTTTGGAGACTCCCAGGATCGCCACTTCCGGCGCGTTGACGATCGGCGTGAAGCCGGTACCGCCAATGTGGCCGAGGCTGGAAATGGTGAAGCAGGCACCCTGCATGTCGTCGGCGGTGAGCTTTTTGCTCCGGGCTTTTTCGGCCAGGGCAGCGGCTTCGCCAGCCAGTTGCAGCAGGCTCTTCTGGTCGACGTTGCGGATGACCGGTACCAGCAGGCCTTCCGGGGTGTCGACGGCAAACCCGATGTGCACGTATTTCTTGCGAATGACAGCCTTGCCGCTTGGGGCCAGCGAGCTGTTGAAGTCCGGCAATTCCTTGAGCAGGTGCGCACAGGCCTTGAGCAGCAGGGGCAGCACGGTCAGCTTGACGCCAGCCTTCTCGGCCACGGCTTTTTGCGCGACGCGGAAAGCTTCCAGTTCGGTGATGTCGGCCTGGTCGAACTGAGTCACGTGTGGAATGTTCAGCCAGCTGCGATGCAGACTCGACGCGCCGATTTGCATCAGGCGAGTCATTGCCACTTCTTCGGTTTCGCCGAAGCGGCTGAAATCCACTGCCGGGATCGGCGGGATGCCCGCACCACCGGTAGCGCCTTCGGCCGGAGCGTTCTTGGCCTTCTGCATCATGGCCTTGACGTAAGTCTGCACGTCTTCTTTCAGCACGCGGCCATGTGGGCCGCTTGGGCTGACGGCGGACAGCTCGACACCAAATTCACGGGCCAGCTGACGCACCGCAGGGCCGGCATGCACCTTGGCACCGCTGGGTGCAGGTGTGGCGGCAGGAGCAGGAGCAGGAGCTGTCTCGGCCTTGGCGGCAGGCGCGGCAGCCGGCGCTGGAGCAGGAGCTGGAGCGGCTTCGGCCTTGGCGGCAGGCGCAGCAGCCTGGGCTGGGGCAGCAGGTGCCGCAGCACCGGCCACTTTCAGCTTCAGGATCAGGTCGCCGGTGCCCACTTCGTCTTCCAGCTTGATCTCGACGCTTTCCACCACGCCGGCGGCCGGCGACGGGATTTCCATGCTGGCTTTGTCGGATTCCAGGGTGATCAGCGACTGGTCGGCTTCGACGGTGTCGCCGACCTTGACCAGCACTTCGATGATCTTGGCCTTGCCCGAGGAGCCAATGTCCGGAACATGAATGTCCTGGACCGTGGCAGCGGCAGGCGCGGCGGCAGGGGCGGGAGCCGCCTCGGCAACCGGTGCGGCGGCAGGCTTTTCAGCCGCCGCCGGGGCAGCAGGAGCCGCCGCCTCAGGCGCCGCAGCGGCGCCCTCGACTTCCAGCTCCAGCAGTTCGTCGCCTTCTTTCAGGCGATCGCCCAGCTTCACTTTCAGGCTTTTGACGATACCGGCCTTCGGCGCAGGCACTTCCATGCTGGCCTTGTCCGATTCAAGCGTCAGGATGCTCTGCTCGGCTTCGATACGGTCGCCGACCTTCACAAACAGTTCAATTACTTCACCTTCACCGCTGCCGATGTCAGGTACGCGAATGAGTTCGCTCACGGAAATTCTCCTCAGCAGTCCAGTGGGTTGCGTTTTTCCGGATCGATGCCGAACTTGACGATGGCCTCGGCCACCACCTTGGGTTCGATATCGCCACGGTCAGCCAGGGCTTCCAGGGCTGCCAACACAACGAACTTACGGTCGACTTCGAAGAAGTGACGCAGCTTCTTGCGGCTGTCGCTACGGCCGAAACCGTCGGTGCCCAGCACCTTGAATTCCTTGGAAGGAACCCACTGACGGATCTGCTCGGCGAACAGTTTCATGTAGTCGGTAGAGGCGATGACCGGACCTTTGCGGCCGTTCAGGCATTCTTCGACGTAGCTCAGTTTCGGCTTCTGGCCCGGGTGCAGACGGTTGCTGCGCTCCACGGCCAGGCCATCGCGACGCAGTTCGTTGAAGCTGGTAACGCTCCACACGTCAGCGCCGACGTTGAACTCTTCACGCAGGATCTTCGCTGCTTCACGCACTTCGCGCAGGATGGTGCCGGAGCCCATCAGCTGGACGTGGTGCGCCGCTTCGCGGGTGTCTTCTTCGAGCAGGTACATGCCCTTGATGATGCCTTCCTCCACGCCGGCCGGCATGGCTGGCTGCTGGTAGGATTCGTTCATCACGGTGATGTAGTAGAAGACGTCTTGTTGCTCTTCGGTCATCTTCTTCATGCCGTCCTGGATGATCACCGCCAGCTCGTAGCCGTAGGTTGGATCAAAGGTGCGGCAGTTCGGGATGGTGGCAGCC